>Ga0114934_10000117_pt1 | contig 45678 bp, 19 predicted proteins | sample 4SBtaG_2_FD_99695 | JGI IMG/M metagenome (GOLD analysis project Ga0114934, IMG submission 99695) | Deep subsurface microbial communities from Kolumbo volcano to uncover new lineages of life (NeLLi) - 4SBTROV10_white metaG | ecosystem: Environmental > Aquatic > Marine > Volcanic ...
AAGTGGTGGCTCTATATATTATCCAAACAATGCAAGCGTTGCAAATAGTGGCAACTTTTCTGGCATTACCAATGGCCCCGCTGGTAATGTAAACTATACGACCGCATCTGGAGCCAGGGTTTACTGGAGATATTTTTACTTTAGTAGCTCAACTAGTAACTTTGTGTTTAATTTAAATGGTAGTGGAACCGTGGTTAATGCAGGAACTGTAAGCGGTAGTACGGATGAATTTAGTATTGAGTTTTTATTGCCTAATACGAGCCAGGACGGAGTAGGGACTGTGGAATTTAAAGATGGTAATATTGCGTATACATCAGAAAATAACGCTGGGTGCTTTGCGAGCACTTTTGGTAACAACCAAGGCAATACAGCGGGCGCGGACATCGGAATTTCTTTTGGTTCACGCAATACGTCAACTTCTGGGAACGCTGTTATTTTACGTATAGTTGTAGGAAGTGGATGGACGGGGAATGTTAGTAATTTGCAGCTGGTTGGAGCATAAGAGGGACTAAATGGTATTCACTACTGACACACTTGCTAGAGCTTCATTTAAAAAACTACAAGGATTAAGTCACTCTGAGGCATCCAAGGACCCAGCGAATGAGTCTGAGGCATCTCAGATAACTATTGCCGCTCAGGAGATATTCGGAGAAATATTGCCCACCGATCCTGACGTTGCAGTTGTAGATGGTTATGCTGCGTTTGTCACACTGGGCTTGACTATTGATGCATCTTCTAATGGAAAATCATACCAAGCCTCTATTGCTACTGTTGCTGGGACTGGTCTTTCTGGAAAAACAAATCCTCGAACTGGTACTGTGTATCAAGACGCAGACCGTGTTGGTTATCTAATACCGCCCCAGTTTGGCACGCAATATAGAGGTGTTGTTTATAATAATGGTACCGAAGTACCTCCATTGTCCGCAGAAGATTGGTTCCTAGATTACCGCTCTGGCATAGTTACGTCTGAGAATGACCTAGGTCTTGTGAATGGCACATTGGACGGCTATGTGTATGTGGGAGATTTTGTCTCGGATAAATTAGTTGATTTATTGCTTTGGTCCTCTATTGGTAGCGATATAACAAATTCTAATGCCGGTGAAGTCCTAATTGCTAACGGAATTAGCGCTCCTTCAACAGGGGTGAATTCAGAAGCATATGGAGCGGGGGCAACCGCTGCAGACAATGCCGTTTCTATAGGCAGCAATTCAGTGGCTGCGGCAAATTCAATAGCTATTGGGCGTACTGTTATAGCAGGAGCTAATGAGTTTGTTGCTGGTGATAGCAATATGAACATAACAGACGTTTATTTTGGAGAAGGCTCGCTAGATGCCACTCCGGCTGAATACACTATCCATGGCACTGGTGGAACAGGAATCGACATTGTTGGCGGTGATTTAAATCTTGCTGGCGGAAGAAGTACGGGCGCAGGCCTGGGAGGCAGTCTTGTGCTGCAAACGTCGCCTGCAAGTGTATCTGGTTCTGGTGTGAATTTATTAGTTGATCGAGTAACAGTGGGCACTACAGGGCTGTTAACGGCGTCATTCGGAATAAGCGCCCCCTCAAGTGGTACTTCTTCAGAGGCATATGGGTCTGGCGCAACTGCTACGATAAGTGACAGCATAGCACTAGGAAATGGGGCAGGCGCTACGGCCGCGAGAGCTTTAGCCGTAGGCAGAGGAGCTTCCGCCACTGGCGATAATGCTACTGCTATCGGAGCATTCTCTTCTGCAGGTGTTAGCGGCATAGCAATTGGCCGAGCTGCTAACGCCGCAGCGAATTCAATTGCTATTGGCCAATCTACTGCTAGCGCCAACGAATTTGTTGCAGGCAACGCTACTGTTCCCATCAATAATGTCTACTTTGGAGACGGCGTCACAGACGCTACGCCTACAGCTTATACAATCAACGGCAGTGGAGGGCTAGGAACGGACATTACTGGTGGCAATATCACCGTAGCTGGCGGCAGAGGAACTGGTAGTGGCGCCGGAGGGAGCATTATTTTTCAGACTGCAGATGGCGGCACCACAGGGGCTGCTTTAAATGCGTTAGCCACAGCTATGACGATATTAGACAATGGGAATGTTGGCATTGGAGAAACCACGCCTGCTACCGATTTGCACCTGACAGGAACTACTGCGCGTAAAATTAGAATTGATCTTAACGATACATCGGTGGCAAATGACCAAGATTATGGCATATTAGAGTGGCATGGCAACAATGCCGTTTCGGGCGTGAAGGTATATTCTGAGATTAAAACAGCTGCTAATGCTTCACTGGGAACTATCGGCCAAACTGACATGGCATTCTCCATATCTACAACTTCTGGATTGACTGAGATTATGAGGTTGGAGTCAACAGGGCGTATAAATCTTAAGAATGTGGTCGGCACCACACTTCGTTTTGATCTGGATGATACAACAGTTTCGGATGGCCAAGCCTATGGTATCATTGAATGGTTTGGGAATGATGCCAGTACTAGCGCATCAGGTATTAGAGCGAGAATAAACGGCCTGGCAAGCCCCGTTGATGGTAGCTTAGGTGCCACCGACATATCGTTTGAAACAACTGCAGCTGGCTCTACGACATTGTCAGAGGTAATGCGCCTAAGCAAAGATGGGTATGTGGGCATAGGAACTAGCGATCCAGCAGCTATGTTGCATTTGTCAAGTTTAGCAAGTACGTACGTTTCAACAATTAGACTTGAAGATACAGACACTACTACGGTTGCAGAGCAGGCACTAGGAAGGATTGAGTTTGCTACGCAGGATACTAGCAATGTGGGCGTTGCTGCCAAGATAGAAGCAAGGGCAACTGGCACTGCCGCTAATTCTGAGATTAATTTTCATGCAGGAAGCGCTACTACGTTGCGGCATATTATGAAGGTAGGCGCTGAGAGCGTGGCGATTGCTCATAATAATACCTTGCCGGTGGTTAGCGCAAGCGTTCCCTTGACCATAGGTACTGACGCAGGAAATGGTTCGCGCGGATATATTGTTTTAAATAATAATACAATCCCAGCATTTGGTGAGCAGGGCGTGCTGAGCATGAAGCAGCATGATGGCGGGCAGCATTATTTATGGGTAGATAATTCTGGATCTCCAGGCGTATTAAGAATACATACGGCCTTGCCCGATTCATCTTCAGATATTGCGGGCACAGTTGTTGGTACGCAAACATTTACTGGGTTTCATTTCTATCCCACAAATGCAGTAGTTGATAATGACAATGATGATGGTTATGACGGGTATCTTGCTATTGGAGATGCTGTCAGGTTGGTAGATGGCTATGTAGCCAGAAGTAGTGCAGCAGAGCAAGGGGACGTAATAGGCCTATTTACAGGAATGACCAGTAATTATAATAATTCACTAACAAATGAGTGCAATATTCCGGATACATACTGGGAAGAAGAACTTGGTAGTGATGGCTATTATTACGGACCAGATGCGTCTAAAAATGGCATATTGTACTCTGCAGGGACCCCTCTTTCATTAGCGGGAGTCGCATCTTTAGGTGATGCCAGGGACTTTTCTATTACTAGTGGCTTAGATGGGTTCAGTGTGTGTGATGAGGGCGGTCCGATCGTATCAGGAGATCTACTGTGCTCTAGTTCTATATATGGTTATTTGATGAAACAGTCTGATGATTTGTTACATTCTTACACAGCAGGCAAGGCACTTGAAAGTGTTTCGTTTGGTGTTTCAGGCAAGGCAGTAGGCGTATATGGCTACTTATATTGCGGTTAGGGGGCAGTTATGAACGAAGAGGGTACCTTTAGAGAGCGGGTCGCTAGTAGAAAGTTTTTATTAATGATGATCATTCTTTTGGGAGGCACATCATTATTGCTTGCGCCATTCTTACTTGCTATGTTTACAGGTGTAAAATTGGCAGCATTTATGACAGGGGGAGAATATGTAACCCTCATTGTAAGCACCTTCGGACTTTATGTTACCGGAAATGTTGTACAAAAGATAAAGAAGGGCGCTGCGGATGATGCGATGTTGGAGCAAAATAATGAATTGGGATAAGGCACAAAAGTTAGTTATAATTATACTGGGCGTGCTACTATTGGCCTCGTCAGCGCTGGCCACTAACTTTTTTTATAGTTGGCAGAATGAGCAATTAAAGCTTAGCGATAAGGATGCACAAATCCAAAGGCTTGATACAGATCTAGGACTAGCAGAGTCCAGTCTTTTAAGCGTGAGAGAGCTAAATAAGAAATTTAAAACGGAGATTAATGAAATACCTGGCTTAAAGGACAAGCTAGATGAATTCAACTTGGAGCTCAAGAGCAGAGATAGAACTATTGCTTCATTGCGCAACAAAATAAAGGGAGGAACAACTGTTGTTACGGTTGGTCCCAAAAAGCCCAATAGTGATGGCTCGGCCACAAGTGTACGAGAATGCGACCTTGGTGATGTTGAAGATATGATCATAGCTTATGCATGGACAGACCCATCTGGTAGGTTCAATCTTACCGATCCAGACATTTTTATTGAAAACAATGAAGAATTCACGGCCGAGCAATACATGGTTGTTACCGGGAAGGTGTTTTTTGGCAAGGATGGACAGTTACAGGTAAAGCATGTTGAAATAAAAGAAATGTTGCCAGATGGAATAGGCGAAGATGGAAAAACAAAATATAAAGAAGCTTCAAGCTCGTCTGTAGCCTTATTAGACAGCCAATTTGACTATACTAATAATCTTGCAGTCAGAGAAAAGGGACTCCTTGACGTAGTAACGCTCAGGCCTTTCGGTTCATTCAATACGTCCGTCCAACCTGGATTGGGTCTTGAAATTGTTAATCTTGGAAGGTGGATAGATTACGCCAACATTGGGCTCAATGTACAAATTACTGGCGATTTTAGCGATCCACTTGGAGGAAGCCTGCAAAGGTCCCAGATAAGGGCAGGAATTCATTACCACCTGCTCCCACCTATACTTAATACTAATTTTGCAGTAGGTGCCTCTGTTGGAGTGCCGTTTAATAATTTATCACAGCCAGTTTTTTCAGTAGAAATAATTTTGTTTCTTACAGAAGACCTAAGCCCTTTGAAGTGGTTTGAATAATATATGACAAATTATCCATCTAATCTAGATACAGATGCTGAGCTGCCTTCAGTTAGTGATAACATTACTGAAATTGGTGGAGAGGCAATTAATGCTGTTAGGGGTGCTATATTTGCCTTGGAAAAGGCAATAGGCATTGACCCTCAGGGCTCTGCTTTGTCTTTGAGCAATAGATTAGATGCGACTTTAAATCCAGATGGTACTTTTAAGGCCTCTGCTCTTACTGCGGCGGGGCTTATTGCCTTGCCCATTGTTGATTCACAGGTAGGAACTACGGCAGGTATATTAGAGTCAAAATTAAATCTAGATATTTCAACTGCCAGTCTGCAGACACAGGTAACGTCTAATGATTTAGATATTGTTACCTTGCGTAATGCTTTGAATGCGTTATTAAATAATTTTACTTTGCACACAGTCGGTTCGTTTGGTCGCCACGATGGTTATCAAGTAGACATGCTAGCGACCTTGGCGGGTGCGGACGTTTCGGTAAGTACCGTTGAGGCTTCCTTAAATCTAATTTGGAACACATTTTTAGACCATAGGGCAGGAACAACTATAACGGAACATTTTGCTTCTGCAATAAGTTATACGCCTGATACAAACCAAGGAGTAGACCTGGTTGTAACTGCCGACAATGTGCAGGATGCTATTTCACAAATAGATGTTCAGTTTTTAGAAGATAGGCGTATACACAATGATTCTGCCCATAGCGATGGTGTGTCGTCTGACGGTTATTTTAATTTTGGAGGGCAGGCAAATGTAAATGACGCCTCAGGGCGTTTGACGCGCTACCAGACCCCGTCTCCCGACATAATGCAAATAGGCTTAATAAATGCTTCTTCTATTAAGTCTAAAAACTTTGCAGCTACTAGCATATCCTTAACGGCTAGTGCTATTGATATTAGGGCTTATAATGGTACGAGCTCACGCTTGCTTAGTGTAGTGAATATAGATGCGGCTGACTTCCCCTCTGGCTCAGGGCGCCTTAGTTTGCGCGCGGTAGTAGATTATTTAAATCAGCAATTTGCTACGAACGAATTCCCGGTATCGGCATATGAATCTCGTGATGGCGAATTAGTATTGCAGCACAATATCGCGCGTGATGACTGCTACATAAGCATTAGTGCCCCAGGTGCTAACTCTGCTGTGTTGGCGATGGGCCTTACTGCTGTGGCCGGGCAAGGCATACTGAGGGTAAATAATTTTAAATTAGTCATAAACGGCAATCAATATTCTGAGTTAAAAACCATATCTAGTGGCTCTATAACACAGGCAGGAGCATCTACTATTATTGACCTAGGAGTGGATGTTACCGCTTCGGGATTGAATTTATTTGCCAATTCATTAATTCACATTTACAATCATAGTACTGGATCTGCAAATGGCACTTATAGAGTATCGATTATATCACCAGCATCCCCATCGCCCACTACTAGTATTGCTTTGTCTGTACCCATGGCCGCTGGCACATTTGATTATATCATATATGGGGATTCGTTTAATACGAACTTTGCAGGCAATTTCAGGACTGTAGATTTTTACTTAGAAAGTGATAGAACTCCTGCTGTTTCGCAGAGAATGGATATCACTTCTGTACAAATAAGCGGACTTCGTGTTGTTGAAGTGTCCCAGGGGTGGCCGGCAGCCACCGGGGCCCTTGTAGTACTTACCAAGTCCGGTACTACATATTCTCTTTCTACTATAATTGGGACAGACAGCAGCATTGTTACTACATTCGAAGAGGGCTTCCTGGGCTATGTTAAAGTATTTGCTCCAGACAACAAGGCCTTTGTCACCATGTTGGTATCAGATGCCGCCCCTCCCTCTCCTCGAACGGATACTGTTGATTTTACAGCTACTGAGTTTCAGGACGATAGATTATTGCTCGGTACTACTTTTTCTGATGCTAGCTCTATATTGGAAATACCAGTAGACGTTCGCAATGTTGGCCTAACAGGGGTCGACGCTCTAGGGTCAGAGGTGTCGGAAGGTATACTAGGTAGAGACCTGGCTAATTTGCATATGAGCGGAATTGTACGCGGTTTTGATGTCTTGCAAATAAACTCTGGCAATAATTCTGTTGAGATAAATGGCGGTTTCGCATATATTGATGGTATCGCCATATGCAAGGAGCGTCAGGACGTAGATATAACTATTTTTGCCACAACAACTGGTACTTGGAATTTATTCCTTACTAGAAACGGCAATTATGAAGTATTTGAGGAAGGCACCGCTGGCAAGTCCATTTCTGATGCTTTATTGCAAGATAATTTCATACCTATTACTCAAATCACTATTACGGCTGGCCCGGCAGTGTCTACGACCACAGATGCGAGGCTATTCATTAATGATGTAGAGTCTCGGCTCCAGCTCACGGTTGATGATAGAGACCTGGGCGCAGGCTCTTTCCGCTCCTTAGAGGCGGCGGTACTTCATTCTAAAAGCGCTCCGAATGATACTAAGCCTGAGATCATAGTGTTGTCAAACCTAACTATTACTGGCGCTTTAACTATAGATGCAGATGCGCGTATAATATGTTTTAATGATCTTACTCTAAATAGTACTCTTACTATATCTGCGGGCGCCACACTTGAGGTATTCGGCATCCTCACGGTGACGGGGACCACTACCCTGAGTTCTAACTCAAAATTAGCATGTCATGGCACATCAGTATTTTCTTCTGGAATTACCCTTTCTTCTGGAACTGATTTGGAGCTAAAGTCAGATGCATCGCTGGTGTCGATTACTATCGCAGGTAGCGATATTAATGTCGTTGGATTAGAAGATAAGCCGACAATTACGTTTGATGGCACAACTACCGGCATAATAACTTCTGGCAGCGTTTCCTCGTTGTTTATACGAGATTTAGAGCTTAGAATGACCAATGCCTTATTCCCAATTATTGACTTTGCCTTCATAGCGTCTGATATTCAAATTGCCAGGTGTGAACTCAAACAGGCAACTACTTTGCCGCTGGCCAATATTGTTCAAACTGCACGGGCCGGCCTTGTCTATAGTGCTGCTGTTTCTGACCTAACAATTAGAGATTGCTTGTTTTCAAATCTTGGAGTAGGCATATCTGGTTCAGATGTTCTTACAAATGCATATATTCATAACAATAGATTTTTTGAAAATGGATACGGCATTCGGCTTTTTGATGGCTATGGAGTCAGTGTTGATGACAACAGATTTGACGAGATGCACCTGTATGCTGTAGATATGAGCAATTTCAGTTTGTTCAATATCATGATAAATAGTAATGTGTTTTTGAATAAGTTTGATCCGACTTCTAATCCGATTTGTATAAGCGGCCAGGCGACGCCACAGGACTTAATAATACATGGCAATATTTTTCATAATTTAGATACTACTTCCATAATCTTGTTAAGCGGTGAAGGAATTGTTATATCGGATAATGTAATACATGATTGCATTACATCATCTTTCGCCATAGACATGAGCAGCATCACTGGCTTGACGGTAATAAGCGATAATGTAATAAAAGACCATTCTGGACAGCTTTTAAAAGGACCAGAACTGACTGTGGTGGGCAATCAAATGGAGACCACTAGCAGTACTGGTGGTAATACCATAGAAATAGGCGCTGCCGCATCAGGCACTATTGAGGCCTTATTTGTTAACAATAGGGTAAATATAGTTACTACCAATGAGGTAGTTACATTTTATGATTGCAATATATCAAATAATCAGATTCTTGCTGGCAGTGGAGTAATAAGCTCAACCAGGGCTTCGATAGTTGGCAACTACATGGTGTTTGATGATACCACAGTTACTAATTCTCTTACTTTGACGGCTGCTTCGTTTTCTGATAACTATATACAGGGGAGCCCCACAGCTGCTGTTGTTTTGGCAGATAGCGCATCCGGGCATAATGTTTGTCAAAATGTGGTAGTTGGTAACGCCGGAACCATACTTATAGATTATAATTCTGCCATCGGCGGTGTGATTAGCAATAATACATTGAACGCGCTTAATCATGTTTACGGTATATTTGTAGGCGGAAACAATGCAGTAGTAATTGGGAACAACATATCTGGAACTATAACTGGCGGCGGTGGCGGCGCTATTGTTGGAGAGACAAGTGCTACAGATATGCTAATTGCCAACAATTTTTGCTCTACAGCTGGCGGAGATACAAGGGTAGTGTTTCATCAGTCATCTGCACCCACTGATGTTGTGATAAAAAGCAATAAAGGTGCGGAAGAAAGGCAGGCTTTTTCGGTATATAATGGCTTTCAAAGTACTGGAGACTGGAGTGTGCCGAATACTGCGACAGGAATAAGTTCTTCCACCCTTAATGCTCACATGTATGTTGTTCTAGATGGGCTAACAGTTGGAACCTTATTAGAAAGTGTGACCGTGCATGTGAATAATGCCGGCGGCCTGGGAGATGCAGTTATTCAAGTTTACAGACGAGATACTACGAGCCTTACCCCAACTGACGTCACTGATCCAATAGGAGAGTTTGATGTTCCATCTGGAGTGTTTAGTGCCTTGGTTGTTCCTGTGCGTACTGCAGAACAGCCCGTGCTTACAGGAAGTAGTTTCTTTGTAGAAATAAATATAAGAAATACGAATTTAGTTACTTTTGGCCAGGTAACTGCAAATATTAGGTATTAAAATGTCAAATTATCCATCACAATTAGATACTGATGCACAGCTGCCTCGCGTTGCTGACAATGTTACTGAAATAGGCGGAGAAGCTATTGACGCGCTTCGTGAGGCCGTTTTTGCAGTCCAGGCAGCCCTGGGCGCGAGCCCCCAAGGTGCTACCGCAGACTTGGTCACACGGCTTTCTCAGTCACTTAACGATGACGGCACCTTAAAGGCGTCGGCACTTATAGCGGCCGGCCTAATTGCGCTCCCCATTGTGAATTCGCAAGTTGGTGCGACTGCCGCTATTTTAGAGTCAAAATTAGACCTAGATATAGCTACACAGGTTTTGCAGGACCAAATATCATCAAATGATATAGATATTACTGCCCTGCAAGATGCAATTGCAGATTTGCTAAACAGATTTGCTCAACATATTGCTGGAACTGCTTTCAGGCATGATACCTCTATGATCGACTTAGCCACTGCTTTGACTGGTATAGTTGCGGCAGATTTAGACACGGCCTTAGTGGCAATGAATGTAAGGTTTATTAATCATGCGGCAACTACTGCGGTAGGTGCTCATGGGGCTAGCAATATATCGGTTGTCAATAACTTCCAAACAATCAGCGCCACTGATGCTCAGACAGCTTTTGAAGAGCTTGATCAAATAAGGGCAATAGAATTTATTCGCCATAGAGATGACATGCATTCAAATGGCTTTAATTTCTGGGCCAATTCTACAGATGGCTATAATGTATATCAGCAAATATATCCTACTACTTCAGGAACAACCACCGGCATTATTCTGGGCGGGCGTAGAAATGTATTTGAGTTTGCAGGTGTAGCTTTGGCTGGGCTTGGCATTTCTCAAGGTGATGTACTAGTTATAACTTCTGGCACATCAGCAGGCAATTATATCATTGACGATGTTGGTCCCCGGGCAATAGTAGGCGTCAAGCCGGCGTTAGATATAGACCAGCTAGAAACTACGCGTATTTTCTTTGACGGATATGATGGAATAGATGGCTATGTAGAGGCCTCTGTTTTTGCTCAAAGCAGCACTGCTTTGCTAAAGGGGAACGCTGCCCCAACTATTCATCAATCTGATATAAGAGTAGATAGTATACAGTTTTCTCGTCCAAATGCCGCACGCGCAGTATCTCTTGGATTAAGTCCCTCCCTTATTATCGGCACAGAAACACTTGTAATAGAGGCAGGCGTAGACACGGGCGCAGTTCGTACTATTACTATAAATAATTTAAATCTAGATAGAAACGGAGTAATACAGCCTGTTCCAACTGTAGATTCAGTAGTCGGGAGAATAAATAGTGTTTTTCAAAATCGTACAGACGGTTACGCTTTTCCGGTAGCAGCTTATAGAGTGGGCGATGAACTCATGCTGGCTCACAACTGGCAAGAGCATGTGGACTACACTTTGAGGGTTTTATCCACAGGCACTGCTAACTTCACGCTTGGTCTTGATGGGTATGGCGCTGCGATAGAGGATGCATTTCTCACTCCTACTCTAAGTGGTAATTTTGTAGTTAATGGATTTAGATATAGTAATTTTGCTACTATTCTTAATGGAACAGCTACCATACCAGGCCCATCTTCTACTACACTTATAATGGATGGAACCGTAAACCCGCTTGCACTAGGAGTAAAAGAAGGGCACTTAGTACAGCTTAAGAGTCATCCAACAGATAATTCTGTCTTAGGTACATATTATATAATAAATGTATCTACAACAAGTATCGTTGTGCATACAGTTGGCACCCTGGCTGCCGGCTCTGGCATAGAAATAGAAATACTTCATGATGCTTTACCATTAGAAGATTTTAATACTAATACAAGAGACCAAATCATTGAGGGCTTTGTAGACGCTAATGCCAGAGTTGGCTATAACGAGCGGTTGAGTTATACAGATAGCATCAGCAATATGAGTATTATTGATGTTAGTGATAATTTTTTGGCCGCTACATATGACCTAACAGTTGCCATTTCTGGAGGAGGCGTAAGCCTTACCCTCGGAACCCTGGGTAGTCCGGTAATAGTGCCTACTACATTTTCTGGGCAGGTACAAGTATATTCTCCTGCGAATATTGAATTTATTGTAGTTGACATTACTAGCCCTATAGGGACTGGCACTACCGATGTGGCGGTCAATGACCATATAAATGAAGAAGAAGTGCTTGAGCTTTGTAGCACCAAGATAGATGGATTGCTAACAATTTCTAATATTTCAGATAAGCGCCTTTATGGGAGTGTAGGCATAGAGCAGGTCAGGGAGGATTACACTCAGGCGTTTATTGAGACTCCCATGGCGGAACTGCGTTCTAATGGAATTGCTCGTGGATTCGGAATTATATCTACCGGCTTAGTTGATCCTGCATTATATCCTTCAAATGAAGGCATTTCTGTTTTAGGCGGAACAACTTATGTTGCTGGAGTGCGGTGTGATATTGAGTCACGTACGGTAATTTTCCCATCAAGTGCTGATGGCAATTACACTGTGGCACTTAATGATATAGGATCTTATCAAATAATACCTGAGTCTGACTATAGCGTTGCGGAATTGCTTGATGGCTATAATGGAGAGCTAGCATTAGTTTATAAAGTAGAAATGAGCAGCGGTTCGGTGGTCAGCGCTGAGGATTTGCGTTTTTTCATCAATGACTTAGATGACAAATTCGAACTGGTAGTAGACTTTACCAATCATATGATTGGCAACTTCGCTTCATTTGAGGCAGCGGTTAATTATGCAAATAATTATCCATCTGCAGAAAAATTCACCATACGAGTCGTGTCAAGGACTTTAGTAAATGATATTGTAATACCGGCTGGAAGCAGGGATATTACAGTCGAGCTAGATGGATCCGTAAGAAATATCACAGTAGGTTCTGATTGTAAGATACGTTCTAACAGTATTGCTAATAGAGGCTTTTCTCACCTTATTGGTACATTTACCGTGGGAGCGGGATGCACCTCCTTAGAGGTTGAGAACTTAAATATTGATGGCTACGTATCGCTTGCTGGCACATCAGCGCAAGAAGCTTTGTTCCGCAATACTATATTTACTGGAACGAGCAATCAGCTGATTACAAATGGTACCATAACAAGCAAGATCGAAGTTGACGGATGCGGGTTTGAGAACGGGCACGACGGGATTATACTGGATGGCGTCGGCACGCTAGTGGTTAATAATTGCACATTTAGTGGCGGACAGATATATAGTAATGCTGGCACTTTGTGGCGCGTCACGGAAACTGTTTTTGATCAAGCAGTTATTAATGGCACTGTGTCTTTGGCAGAATTTGAAGGAGTGCGGTTCGTAAATCATACAGACCCAGGCACTGACATAATTGCTATATCTGGCCTGGCTCGCATAAGGAATTCCATATTTGAGGACATCACTTTGTCTTCAAATAGAATAATAGGCAATACTGATTTAATTGATTCCTGTATATTTGACACTGTATTGCTTACTAGCACAGGCGAGCTGATTAATGATACGGCGGCCCTAATAAGTAATTGTCAGTTTTTAAACGGGACTTATATAAATGGGCCTTCAGTTGTTTGTAGGCGATTCCATAATAATATAAAAGATGCAAATAATGAAGTCCTCATAGACTGTTCAGAGTCTTTTGTGGGCAATACTGGATTTGGGTCAGTAAGGAGCAATGCAGGCTCGGCAGCACTTAGCCTGGTCTCAGGAAATAAATTCGCTTCTTCAAGCACTTACGGCTATGCTGTAGACTTGACTGCGGCTACAGTTAACGCCAACCCAATTATAATTGGTAATGACTTCTCCCTACTGGCTGGAGCAGACGCTATAACGCTAGACAGCGTATCTGAGAATACGAAAGTAATGAATAATCATTTTGAGGGCACTGATGCAACTAGCTCAGGAGTGGCTGTGTCAAACGCAAATGATGTATTTATTCATAATAACACTTTCGAGCTATGCACTGCAGTAACTAGCACTGTGCAGGTAGGCAGGTTAAGCATAGTTAGCAATTCTATAGCTGCTGTTACAGCAACTTCTTTATTAGTGGGAGATGACTTTACGTTTGCCCATAATACTAGCGCTGGGGGGACATTTACACTGGCAGCAGGGATAGCGATTAATGATGCTAAGATTACAGACAATGTATCATCTGGCATTTTCCAAGTAATGGTGCCTATAATAGATTCTTTAGTTAGCGGCAATAGCTTTGCTTCGCTTAATTTACGGGCTGACATGACAACCAGTATTCTTACAAATAATATTGGTTTATTCACCAGTCCGGTGGCCCAGACTTATGACAGGGTAGTGTGCTCGGGAAATATTGAAGGATGGATTTCCGGTGAGGAAAATGTCACTTGGCGTGAGAGTATAATTAGCGAAAATTACTTTAGCACGTCAAGTTTTACGTTTTCTATCTACAGCCCAGTCGGTGATGTTCCTGCTCTAGTAAATATAAGTCAGAATATTTTCAATGGCAGTGTTATTGTGCAAGCCACCAATGCCATACAGCACATTGCGTTTGTAAACAATATGTCAGGCGATCAGGTTTCGCCATTTACTAGTGATCTAAGTTTCACTAGTAGCCTTAACAATTCATTTGTGTCAAGAAACATAAATTTCTCTATTAGCATTAATACAAGCGCTAATAATACTATCATATCAGAGAATAACCTTACTACTCAAGATATAACGCTTGCTGGAACGGTAAATACTACGTCTGTTAGTGGTAACTTCGTTTCTACAATTAGTGTTGAATGTGGCAGTACCACAGGATTGTCGATTGCTGGCAATTCTATTGCGTCTAATTTAGACATAATGGAAGCCCTGCCTGTTAGTAGAGTGATAACTAAGGCAATTGTTGAAAACAACGTCATTGTGGGCGACTTAAATATTCTTAATAGCCCGGCTGCAACGGGATTGACAGCTACCTTTACTAATAGTGTTTTAAATAATAATTTCCTATCAGGAAGTATTTATATTGCTAATAGTGGAAATATTGGAATTAATGATGTTGTAAATTTCAGCAATAATACTATATCTGGAAACATATCAGGCCCTAATTTTGGCTTATTGACCTATACTTCTGTTCATGCTACGTCTGCACTCATAGCTAATAACAATACCATAACTGGCAATCGTGTTGGCGCGATGACGTTATTCAATGGTGCAAGTTTTGCAGACGGTTATGGCTCAGCATTTAGTAATAATATATTTGACAGAAACACAATGGACTCTCTTGATATCACTTCCGGGACAGACAATGTGATTGATGCTACGAATTTTACTGTGTCTAACAATATTATTGGCTCTTCATCTACAGTTAGTGGGTTAAAACTTAATAACTTCCGCTTATTAGGAAATACCATAACTGGTGTGTTTACATTTGACTTGACGAACAACGTTACCGTGACTGATGGGTCATCAAACGAGTGGGCTCTAACGCGTGATTTAATAATAAATGATAATTCGTTCTCATCTAACGTCATAATACAATTAAGGGCCAATCCGGCTGTTACTGGCACTCCATTGATTACCGCATTAGAAGGCCTTCGTGTTGTAGGAAATACAATGACGGGCCTATCCCGCCTTATCATACAAAGCCAAACATATGACCCGCTGCGCTATAGCATTGCGCAGGTAGATATTTCTAAAAACAAATTACGCAGTATAGAATTCCTTAACACTATTAGTGATATGGAGGTATCAGAGTTTAGCATATCAAATAATGTATGTATAGGAGACAATAGTGTTGCCTTAACGCCAGATGACCCCGGTATTTATTTTTCCAATTCTGGAAGTGAGGACTTTCAGGTAGCTGCCGGAAGTATTTCTAATAATTATGCCGGTACCTTATTCGATGGGACGTCCGCGACCTTCTCTAATAGTCAAGCAGTCATTAGACTCACTACATCATCCACTGCCATAGTCAGTGGGCTTTTTACAAATATCAGTATCGTAGGCAACACTGGCTGTACTGTTTTGATGGAAGCACTAGGGGGCGGTATTGGCGCTACGCTGTCTTTCCAGCGAGGTATTATTGCTGATAATGCTAACCTATGTATGGTGCTTTCATGCCCCACATCTGGAGACATAGTAACTGTAATTAATACCGTTATTACATCTAACACCTTCATTAGTAATAGTGCGTTCTCTTCGTTTTCTTTAGATTCGGTAGGAAGTGGCACCCTACGTTTACAAGGAGTAACATTGGCTTCAAATGTAGTAGCAGATAATTGGGAGCTGGATTTGATAAGTTTCAGAAATCAAAATGTGCTGTCGGGCAATATAGCCCAGGTAGGATCTTTTGCGCGAATATATTTTGATCCAAGCATTTGGTCAACAAGCACTCACACCAGATTCATAGGCAATTATTTTGAAACATGGGAAACTGTTGGAGTATATACGGACGGTGCGGATGCTAATAACTTATCATTTTTCTGGGGAAACACAGGAAATGGTACTACTAACCTTACTGTTAATGGCGTTACAGCCGTAAACTCTACTACTGCTAATAACATGACCACAGGCAAGATTAATGCATAGGAAATAAAATGTCAGAAAAGAGTGCTTTAGATAAAATTGACGAAATACACAGCTTGTTAACAGCTTTGAACAACAAGGTAGATCTTATTTCTGCCAATGTAGACCTTTTACAAGGAAAAGCAACGAAGAAGATGCTAGCAGATATTGATATTTCGGCATTAACAGCTTCAGCGGCTCCCAGGCCTACCGTTAAAGCGCCAGCCCCTAAGGCCAAAACGACCAAAGTAAGGGTTTTTGGCAAAATGTATAGCGCGGATCAAAAACCAGTACTTGGGGCTACGGTAAAAATCATTAATTCGTCTAATCAGGTAATTAAAACAACTAAAACAAACAAGGCAGGGCAGTGGTTAGCATTTTTGGATCCAGGCAAATACTCAATTAGATATTTGAAAGAAAATATGCCCCCCAGTTATAGACTAGCAGTAGTAAAACCAGGTATAAACGAATTAGAAATACTTTGAGGTAAAAATGGCCGGACACGGCATGCAAGTTTTCTCTGACATATTTATGCTGGACAATGTTGTTCAGCATACGGGTATTATGGTGGGCCGCAATATGCTCATTGATACCCTCAGAGAGATATTTGCTAAAGATAAAGAATGGCGCTATGTAGCTGATATGTGGGGCTTTCCTAAAACCCCTTCTGGAGTGGGATTATCTACTACTGCAGGAATAGAAGATGACTTGACCACAAGGATCTTTATAGGCAGTACGTACCGATATGATATTGCTTACTTGCCAGCAATTACCATCAGACCTACCAATATAGCTTACAAGCCAATCTCCTTTAATCAAAATAGAGGAACAATAAAATATGGCTTGCAAAAAATAACTGATGGATATGGAAATACTGATATTTTAAAAATGCCAGTAGCAATTATGAGAGCTGGTGCCTGGGAGCAGACTTTTGAGGTCAAAATCTCAACTTATAGCGCAGAAGACACACACTCTATTACTGATGTTGTAATCCAGTCATTACAAGGCACATATAGAGATAACTTGCAGCAAAATGGACTATTTATTAAGAGAATATCCGGCGGTGGGGAAGTAACGGAAAACATCAGTGAAAATGACCCGGTGTTTCACGCATCTTTAAGTGTAGAAACTTATTCTAATTGGCGCAGAGAAATACCAATTGCCAACATGATAGACAGAGTCTTGCTCTGTTTTGAATTTGATATTTCAGACCAGGATATCCCCGCCACTGACATGACATACAAGCAAGTGATTGACAATGTCACTTTTAATGCTGCATAAATCAAGATTGATTAAGTATAATCTGCGATGGTAAATGATTTATATGCTAAACTAAAATGCCGCAGGTTATTTGGCCATTTAGAGCATGAAGGGCTGAAATTTCTATTAATTATTGAGATATAGTGTGATAGTAATTTAATACTTATTTGGGGGCTCCCTTGTCGAATAACATTCCTGGAATCTCACGTCGCATTCAGCCTCGTGTTGTGCTTCGTCAGAGTCTATTACAGAAAGCCGCAGGCGCTGCTGGCGGTTCGCGCATCCTTGCTATTATTGGCGAGGGCGAGACAGAAGAGGTCGTGGTGTCCTCTGCGCTTGGTGCTGGCCTTGATGGTGTAAATGCTAATTATAGCGGAACCAACAGTCCTGATGGTCGGCATTTTCAGCTGCAAACTATCGGCCTAGTAGTAAATCGCACCAGGATACTCTTAAATGGAGCTCCTATTGTTGTATTAGAGGCCCAGATTGATACAAATCCTTTCGATAGCCGTTATGATGTCCGACTAGACCCAGTTACGGGCCGAGTAGAGATGCAACAGGCTCACCTTGTTCCTTTCGGCAGTTCGGGGGCAGTAACTACTTATTATGATCCAGGCCCGACCAATGTTGGTACTGGCAATCCAGTTATTACCTCTACTTCATTAGTAGACGCCAATGCTCCGCAAGAAACGTGGACAGTGCGGTGCGTTTCTATTGTACGTGATGGCTATGGGAATGCAACCTCGGGCGAGGCGACATTCTCTGTTTCTGGCTCGACCAGCGGAGTGATTCGGGATTCTGACGGAAATATAATCAGATGGCAATCAGATGGCGTAGTAGTCAGTAACGGAATTTTAAGTTTTTCTATTGTTGAAGGCTCGACAGCGTTCCAGCCTGGTGATCGTTTTTCTGTACAAGTAAGCTCCGGCGTGCTTAATCAGAACGATAGCTTGGAAGCACGATATATTCCAACGCTAACATTGAACGATCCTCAACTATTTTTAGATCCTAATCAATTATTTGCTAAGCATGGTGATCCAAGCCTGACCAACACTCTCTCTCTTGCTGCCCAGATGGCATATGAGAATGGCGCGCCGGCTGTTTTGGCAGTCCAGGGCAAGCCTGCCTTGCCTCGCAGGACGAATAACTTGCTTATCACCCCTGACGACCCCCTGACTACAGCAGTAGAGGGAGCCAGTGGTAGCGCTGATATAGAAGATACTATTTTTCCTTTTCCAATTGGGGTATCGCCAGATATTGACACTCAAATCAATATCTATGTCATGAATGCTGACGGCACAGAGGAGCAATTGCTCCTTACTAAAAATGATTTTTATAACACTAGTTACAGCACGGTAGCCGCTACTTATAGTGGCTTTGTAACTAATGCTACTATATCTCAGACATATACTGTTGTTCAGACGCCCCAAATTGAGCAAAATGGTATAGACGGTTATGTTATTAGTACAAACGCAACTGACATTACATTTACTTCTCCGACTGCAGCGTTCTCTTCTGACCGCTTAGCTACCGGAGAGGGCGATATCGGTAAGCAGCTAGTATTCCTTGATCCGACCGGCCTTGCTGGCGCATCAGGATCATTTTCAACATATGACATTACCGATGTTGGCGACGGGTACGGAGATACAACTATTGTTTCTGCAACTCGCCTAACTGGTCCTGTTCTGACAGGTACTGAGATTTTTGCTGGCGTAGTGTGGCAGGTACAGGATCCTAATGATCTCGGTGCTCAGTTTGCCATAACTGATGATGTGGCTCTTAATAACCTTACCGTGGGTAAGGGTTTGCGGGTGGAGATTATAGACCAAAGAGATGCAGATTTCTTTGATAATAACTGGTTTGAGGCTTATGATGTTTTAGAGTCTCAGAACGCTCAAATTATTGTTCCAGTACCTACTCAATCTATTAGTAATATTTTTCAGGCGGGAAGGTCACACGTTGAAAACATGTCTAGTATTGAGTATAACCGTGAACGCACTGTTATTGTAGGCGCTATCAATGGCCTGGTTCCTGATAACCTGGTTGGTCGCGAATTGGCTGCAGTTGAAAACATTGGTCTACTTGAAGGCATTCAAGGTGATGATCCCGAAGAAGTGTTGGCAGGCAGCATTGAGGACCTCGCAGATTACTCAGTTACTGCAGCTTATGGAAATTCTTTCCGAGTTGTTTACATGGGTCCGGACCAAATAATTAGAAATATTAATGGTACGAACAATGTGCTGTCTGGATATTACATGGCGCCAGCTCTTGGCGGGTTCTTGGCAGGGCAGGGCAATGTTGCTGAGCCTCCAACGTTTAAGACACTGATTGGGTTCAGCATCTTGCGTGACCGGGCCTATAAGACGTTTACTTTGGACGAACTGGCAGATGCAGGTGTTTTGGTTGTTCAGCCAGTAGCTGGTGGCGGCAGAATGCTCCATGGGCTCACGACATCTCAGTCGGGCGCTCCAGAATCAGAAGAGATTTCAATTGTTGCTATTAGGGATCAAACTTCTAGGGCATTGAGAAATTCCCTGAGGCCCTTCATTGGAATCGTAGAGACGCCAACGTCTATTGCTGCTATTACTGACACTGTTAATGACACCTTGGATGCTTTGATCGCGCAGGGTCTTCTAACTGGAAAGGGAGCGGTATCTGTTGCTAAAGACTCAGTAGAGCCTAGGCAGGTAAATGTAGTAGTCCAGGTCTCTCCTGCAGCACCTATAAATTGGATATTTATTGATGCCACGTTCTCACTTACCTGATTCTCTTAGGATTTTAGGTAAGTGACATTATAGGCTTGAGCTGAAAGCCCTGGGGTTTTACGCAGGGCTAAGTGCAAGTATTTAGATTAAAATAAGTTTTTTGCCTCAAGCAGGGCATAGGAGTGCAATAAAAATGGCATATCTTTATACGGGAAGCACTAATGAGGCCAATATGGCCACTGGTTTGTCGACTCAAGTAATAATTGAAGTAAATAATCAGCCTGTAGGGGCAATACAGAGTTTTAAACCACAACAACAACGCGCTATTAGTGGAGTGGCCGAGGTGGGTACTGATGGTTTTATTGAGAAGATTCCCCATAAGGCAACGGAAATTAAAATTGAGATTCAGCGAGTAATGTTTGATAGGTTGCGGTTACCAGCGGCATTCGCTAGGCAGTTTGTAAATATTTCTGCCCAGCGTGTTCCTTTTGATGTTAGGCTTTTTGATAAGGGAAATGTATTGCCTGACAATGCAGAGGCTGACGGCGATGTAGGTGCTAGTAACACTGGCGTTATATCTCATGTTTATAAAAATTGCTGGTTTACTAATTTTTCTACTACTTATAGCGCTTCTGACTATATAGTTATGGAATCTGCAACTATAAGTTGTGAATTTGTCCGCAGCTTTCAGGGGCAAAACCAGAGCGTTATTGATGGCGGCCTCAGAGGGATAATTCCTGATTCTTCAGGCGGCAACATTGAGCTCCTAGCTGATCTCGGTCGTCGTGGCTCATTGGACGCGGCGGGTCTAAACCAGATCCTCAACTTTCAATAGGTTTCTCAAGCGTAGTTGTATAGCTAACTGTGCAATCATTTCCAAGCAATTAGGTACGCCTAGCTTCTACACTAGGAGCTAGGCGCATTTTTTTACATCATAAAAGAGGTTTATTTTGAAATTAGAACACAGTAAAATGCACCAGGGTGATCAGCGTACTGAAGATACAAAGCCAGAAATCCCAGTACATACAGTATCTTCTCCCAATGATGAGGAGATGTTTGAAACTCAAATGGCAAGAGCGCAAGAGGCGTATGATGATGTTTCTGCAAATCCTGAGAAGCAAGCGCAGGTCCTCCGTGATCCTATTTTGGATAGCGAGATAAAAAAACAAAAAGTATTTGAAAAACTCGTATTGTTCAAGGAAGACCATTATAAAGAAGTAGAATTGGCTGGTATTAGTTTTAAACTTAGGCTATTAAATGCTATGGATAACTCTTTTATAATGAGAGAGGTGCGTAAAGAACCAACTGAAGATCAGATATCTTCCTTGCCATTAATGATACTTGCTGCAGCAATTGTGGATGTGAATGGTGTTAAGTTGGAAGAGTTTTATACAGGGCCCGACAGCATACAGGACCCAACTCTTAGGCGTTATTATGAGTTAAAGCAATGGGCCCAGCCAGTAGTAACTATTTTGCAGGCTGCATTTACCTCTTTTAGAGAAGAAATTGAAAAAAGTTATGGCAATGATTTTTTAGACAAATAGCAGAGGATCCATTTCATAGATTTAGATGGAAACTCTGCAAGGTTTTCAAGGCAAAGCCTTCCGATAATATTATATTAAGTATGACACCTCAAGAGGTAGCCTGGATGCAAACTATGTTGCTCCAGGACGAAAAAGAAGAATACGAACAAAATTTAGAGTTTATAGAATATTTAGCTTCTTTTTCGAATCCAGAAGCCATTAGGCGCATAAGAGAGCAGCGCAAGGGTAATGTTGGCATGTCTGATGCTGAATTCGCCGATGTTATGAAGTCTATCAGTGGCAGAGAAGTACCACTGGAAGAAATCAATAGTAGGAGCAAGCGTTAATGGTTGAGCCAGATCTAGATACAGGTGCTAAGCTAAGGGCCGATTTAAATAAAAGTCTAAATGAGTTTAGAAACGCTGGCAGCGCAACTGTAGATGCTATGGTGTCTAATTCGTCACGCTTAGTTAGCGGAGTTGTTTCAGAGTCTATAGATGGCATGGAAAGCATTGGAGATGCAGCAGAGGAAGCTCTTGGTGAAGCTGCGAGCGCAGTTAGCGACATTATGGCAACTGCAATGTCATCGGCTTTTGGGCCGAACTGGGACAGTTCATTACAAGCGGGAGCGAATACTCTTAAAGATGTATTTAGACGGGTAGGCCTCCCTTCAGACAAAATCACATCTGATTTTTTAGACGTTCTTGAGCAGATGGGGGGCGTTGCAAAGGATAATTCTGTAAATATAGGACTAGCTATAGCGGGGCCAAAATTAGAATCACTTATAGGAGGCGCTTTCGCTCCTTTGAAGGCAATGGAAAGTAGAGTTATTGCCATTAATGGCGAGGCCGCACAAATGTTTGCCACCTTCGGCGAGGGATTTGGCGTTGTTGGAGGGCAGGTCTCTTCAATGACCTCCCTGGTTAATAGCTTTAATACGGATATTAGAAGCGCGGCATTAGCCACTAATATGAGTACAGATGACATGCGCAAGGGTTATTTAGAGCTTGGCAAAGGCGGTGTTGATGTAAAAGAAATACTTGGAAGTGGCATGACTTTTAAGGCTGATTCTAAAGAAATTAATTTTTTAGCCCAAAGCATGAATATTGCCAAGGGAACCGGAATTGACATGGCTGATGTAGGCGGCAAGATATCATATGCTATGCGCGAACTTGGTATGAGTGGCCAAGAGCCAATTAAGATGTTTGGAATGCTAAAAAGGGCCCAGGAAGGCACTCATTTAGGGTTCGGCGTTAGCACTAAGGCCGTGCTTGATGGGGCGGATGCATTAAAGATGTACGGTAATAACGTAGACTCAACAGCAGCCATTTACCAAAACTTTGTACACACATTAGGCAAGGGCAGAGAAGGGCTCGCTGGTGGGCTCGTTAAAAAGGTTGCTTCGGGTTTGGCAGGAATGAGCACTGGGTTTAGAGCCTTTCTTGGCATGACCGGACAGGTGGGTGGCGGCTCCGGAGGCGCTATAGGTGGCGCTTTGAGGGTTGAGGAAGCCTTAGTAACGGGCAATACCCAGGGCGTCTTAGACGATCTCTCACGGACTATAGAGAGGCTTACTGGTACGGGAATACTTACGAGAAGAGAAGCTATTGACACGAATCAAGAGAAGCAATATTTTATGCAGCGTGAAGTAGTTTCGTCTGCGCTGAATTTAAAAGGAGAAGATGCCACTAGGGTTCAGGAGATGCTGGGCTCCGATCAGAAAATTACCGCTGATGATATCAGGAGAGGCGCGGGTAGTGGTCTTGCAGCTATAAATAAAGACGCTAGTGATGTATATTCGATGAACATAGGGTCAGTGCAAGCATTGCAAAATCAAGCAAGAGTCTTAACAGAGGAGTCATTGTCAGGCATGACTGATGGCATGAGAGACCTCAATGTTGTAGTCAAAGATTTTACTAATACCTATGGGCATGATTTAATTGGGTTTTTTAAAAACGCGTTGCAGGAAATGGGCAGTACTTCTCCAGCTTCTTTATTGCCGAAGGGAGAACGAGAGATGACCAAGGAAGATATGAATAGGGCAAACACAGAGCTAAATAGGGTTGCTGGAGGCGCTGGAATTGGCGGCAGCGCATCGCAAATGATGGATGCCGGGCTGCCGCTTTCGGGCCTTAGTGCTAGTGTGGCTCAGATGTTTAATTCCGGCTTGGCAATCTCATTAGAAGAGGCAGGCATGGCTGGCCGTGGTGCCCTGATAAATGACCTTAATAGGCCTTTTGTTGAAGCTGGTGATGCAGCTGGTGACGCAGCCGGTGGCAGGTTCTCCGCAATATTAAGCGCTTTTTCAAATGATGAGTTGCCCGTTCCAATAGCTGCCGCTAAGCGTATAGATGTAGACGCTGCAACTAACCTAGTAAGTAAGGATAGTGGGGTGGGCAAAGCACCAATTGGATTTACTATGGCAGATAATCAACCCCTAATGCTCAAAATTGCAGTAGATTCTGACGGCACCATGCTTAATTTGAAGCCCTTTTTAGAAGAAGCAGGGCAGCGTGCGGCGGAAGCGGCAAGGAGCATAACTATGTCTGAGGGCGATGGAGCCTTTGCTTCTCCTGAGTAGGTAAAAAAATGACATTTTTAAGTACAGCACCAATCCCAGCAGAGCCAATTGTTCCACTTAGTGAAACCTTGCCTGATGTTGATCCTGCTATCCAAACAAGCTCATCCAATCCTAATATTGCTAAAAGGCTGGACATGCCGCAGATAGGCGAATTCAAAAGAGAATTGCTTACTTGGCGCACTCCACAGCTGGGTTATGTTCAGATGTATTTAAATCCTCAGCAGATAAAAATAGAAGATGAAAAGCAAATTACCAGTCAGCGTACCAAGGGTGGCTTTGTTGTTCAGTATGCCGGCGAAGAATTGACCAAAATTGCGCTTAGTGGAACAACTGGATCTAGCGGCGTAGAGGGCATAAATATTTTGCGTAGTATCTACCGCGCAGAGCAAGAATCGTTTGAGGGGATATCCACTGCAATTGAAGAAGCATTAAATCAAACACAGATAAATACGCTTGGCGCAAACGCTCTTGATTTGTCTCCTTTATCTGAATTAAATGTATTTGAATTCGCGAATGATGTTTTTCGTAATTTTGCGAGACCTCAGCCAACTTTGGCCTCTTTAGCTACAAGCCTAGAATTGTTTTTTCAAGGCTGGCTGTACCGCGGTTATTTTAAAAGCTTTACTGTGACAGAGAAGGCAGAACACCAGGGCTGGTTTGATTACAGTATGATGTTTGTTGCATATGCTAGACAGGGTGTTAGGCGCAACTTTATGCCGTGGCATAGACAGCCAGTAAACCCTGCTGGGTCGGGCTCTAACCCACTTAGTTTTTCTGCGGCTAAAGATATACTTAATACATTACAGACACCTCCTCCTCTTGCCACAGATACCCAGGACGGTCCCAATAGTGAGCCTCCTATATTTAATACTACTAAGAGATTTAGTGGATCTAGAACTGTATCCACAGCCATTGATGCTTCTAGTGGAATAAATTCACAAAATGGCAATTTGAATATACAAATTTTATAGGTAAATTATGGCAATTTTAGTAGGTACCGCTCGCAATAGATTTCCTGATTTTGCTGAGCCAGTAGGCGGAGTACAGCAATTTTTAGACCGCAGCAAAGAAGTAATATCAGGTTTTTTAGAAGCTGCTGACGGACGAATTTTTAACAATTCATTTGTTGAAGATGGAGTGCAGAATATAACTGGCTCTTCCTTTATTGATTCAAAGTTTTCTGATTTAATAGAGCCAACTAGGCGCCAGGTAACCACTCAGTTTCCGCAGGCTACCGTATTGTTGAAGAAAAGAATGTTTTCTTCCTTGCGCACTAATTATGACATACGCTTTATGGATGATGATGAACGCATTTTTATGCGTGCAATCAAAAACCTGTTTCGCAGGAAAACAGAAGAGATTTCTTTCTATGAGAACTTAGTTGTACTTGAGAAATTAATCCAAGACCCAGAATTCTTAAATGTTAATAGTTTTTTTGATACCTACATTGATAGCTTTTTCACTGTAGCCAATTTAGGATTTGGACTAACTAATCTTATAGGCGGAGCTACAGATGTTGCGTCGGCGCTGTCAAATACTATTTTAGACGGTATTGTTCCCGACCCCAAAGTTTTTCTTCGGTTGAAAAAAATCCAAGAGCGTGCTCGTCAAAATAAGTTTACTACTTGGATTATCGATCCTGAGATGACCAATTTTTCAGGCACCGGACCCGGGGTAGGCGTTATTGAGTTCACATGGATGACTAAAGTAGTCACTACCACATCTATACGCCCTGGCGGTGGCAAATGCACTATTACTATAGAAGACCCTTATAGATTAACTAGAATTACTGAGTCAGATATTGATCTAGCCCTGCGGCAGGCTTTTTCTGAAGAATCAGGCCCTGTCGCATTCTTTGATGTTACGGGCCGCCAGCAATTAGAAGAATCTCAGAATCTAGATATGGAGCTCAATAATCTTCGTGCTGGCCGAGGTGTTAGTCAAATAAATTTTGAATATACTACTACAGGAGAGCCATTTGCCACCCTGGTAGATTTCAATATACCATTTACTGTTAGCACACTTAATCAAATTCCATCTGACCAGGCATTGGGCGCTACAGAGATTACTAGATTTGTGGCAATCATTAACAACCTAAGAAGTTATAAGGCCATACAAAATAGAGCAACTACCAGTATCCATACTGGAAATAAGAAATTCGGACCGATACGTGACAAGATGCGCAGGGAGTTCGTAGGGCATCATATATTTCAGCAAATGGACTCAGTACATGTATTTGCCAATAGCTTTACTAGAGATGCCACGCCTATTTATGATAGCAGAATCGATTTGCTTTTGCATAATAATTTAGACAAGATTCTCACTAGGGAAGAAGATACGGGCAAATTAGACGATGAGATGCTTGAGCTGGAGCGCCAAGCGATAGCTCCAGAAATGAGCCTTATTGAATATAAAGTTTATAGAAACCCTATTGAGTGGCGTGGTACTGGCCCTCAGTTATTTGAGGGCCTAGTTGAAAAGGTGTCCTCAAGTTATGTTGCCTCAGAGGGCAAGTTCATGCTGTTCGTAAAGGCCAATGACAATATGGAGTACCTTAAACTTTCTCGTATCAATCAAACTCCAGGTTTGACCCAGCCTCAGGGAGTATTAGAAGACCCGTTAACTCCATATGATATAAAAGTAGAGCCAACTACCGGCATCATTGAGGACAGGGTCTTATCAGAGACTAATAGAAAACGATTATCTTTTTTACGATTTGATGACGGGCCACTTTTAGGTGAAACTATAGATATAGAAGAACGCCTGATTTCCGATACTGCAGAGGGTGTAAGTGCTATTTTGGCCTACCAGCACGTCCCTGGCCTGGTTTATAAGTGGAAAGAAGGTATTATTAGTGCAACACAGGATGTAAATCTAACACGTCCCCTATCGCGCAGAAGGGCCACTCTAGGAGACATTAGGGAAGATTTCGGTCTGACCTTAACTAATAGCCCTTTTTCCAATATAGATGCTGCTGATGTTATTAGCATACTTATTACTGGGCAGCCTTATGATTATAATAATTTTCTTCAATCCGCTATAGACTCATCAAACTTCACAGTGGATAATGACACAAATAATAGAACATATTTTAATTATTTGTTTGACTTTTTAGAAAGGCAAAATCAGTTAATAGGCGGGTTTATACCTGCTAAGAGATCCAACATAGATCCGAATGTATCTGTAAATGCATTCAGAGAACAGGGGCGCCTGACTAGGTTTAGTTCTCAACTGTCTACACTTCAAAGTAAAAAAGCTCGTTTGTTAGATCGAATAGAAGATTTAAATGCCGGCAAAGAAAGTTTGGAGATATCATTCCTTATTAATGATCTAGGCACCCAAGTGGCTAGCTTCGATGACCAAATAAATAGAATTAATGCGCAAGCGACACAGGCCAGTTTAGGTGTAAATGCTGGCGATGCAGTATTTAAGCAGTATGGCAACGCCATTCAGGTTCATTTTAGAGACGAAGAACATGTAGAAGTGAGGCGCTTGCTTCGTTATGCATTGAAAAACAAACCAGAAGAAGTGCGTTATAATCAGGATAAAAGATATTTTATTGTAGCAGAACAATATGATATTGATGCAAATATAAGGGCTTATGTTTTGCAATTAAAGAATCAAGCGCCCGATTTGTTTACAAGTGAGTATAAAACACCATTAGAAATATGTACCCAGGTGGCAAATACTATTGATTTTGAGTTTTTTGCCGACGCTCAAGGCAATATACAGTTCCGTCCTCCAGAATATAATAAAACACCCCTTTCCTTGTTGTTGCGCATGGCAGAAATGAGCGCAACAGACGGTGTGTCCTTAATTCCTCAGTTTTTGATCAAATTACTTACTAGTAGGACGGATCTTACTAGGCAAAAGCTATTTGAGATAGAATTACAAATACTTGAGCAAGGCCTATTGCTTGGTCTATCAAGGTCGGACTTTAATGGCTTCGGCATTAGTCTGGCTGTATATCGGCAGAGAGGGGGTGTGTCAGGCACTAGTCTGTCAGTGGCTGGATCAAGTGTTAATCCGAACCAGGCCTTTTCTCTTAGTGATAATATTTTGTTGGATAGTTTAGAAAGTGACAGTATTTTTACTGAAAAGCAACAAACAGAGGCCATTTTTTCAGCGCCGGCTTCCACTCAGATTGACAGAGATGTGGAATCATTAAATGATACAATCACAGACATAATAGTAGTTAGGAATCAGCTTGCTGATTTAAAAGGCTCAACGACTCCCAAGCTGGATTCTGAGGCCCCTGATGACCGAAGGGTTATTGCTGATGAGATACGCAAATTTGACTCTGCGGCTGACGGCACATATGTAAGCCGTTTGAGAGCTACTAATATTATAGCGCAGTTAGTTTCTGAGAGGCAATCTTTAATTCAAATATTCGCTCGTTTAAAAGAAGACACGATAAACGTAGAAGAGCTTAATGACAAGGCCGCAGGGCTTAAAATATTGGCTGCTTTGACTGGCGGAGCGGCGGCAGATTTATTGGGACAGCCATTAGCGTCTCCTACCCTACCCAAATCTTTAAGGGATTTGATTATTGATGATACTGCAAATCTTGATGGTTTTAATTCCAGAAAAAGATATATAATAGAAGACAAGCAAATACTCACTATGGACTTCAGCATTGAGCCTCCTACTTTTAACAGAATAGATGTAAATGGCACAGAGGACTTGGTAGGGCAGCAATTAACAGAGGCCAACGCCTTAATGTTTTGGGCAGGTGCTACTGATTTTGACTCATGGCGACAATTTGGCTTTAGAACTGAAGCGCCTCTAAATAGGCCTTTTTTGAAGGACCCAGAGACCCAGTGCGCGCCTTATGCGGTATTTAAGCTTTTGCAGCAAAGAAGAAAGATACATCACGGCACTATTACTATAGTAGGAAATGAATTTTATGAGCCAGGAGACGTTGTATGGATAAATAATAGACAACTACTCTATTATGTTGAGTCTGTCCAACAGAATATTAATTTATCTACAGGCACATTTGCAACTACTTTGACCCTAACGTATGGCCACGCGCTAGGAGAATATATACCTACTCCTTTGGATGCAATTGGTAAAGCAATGCTTGCTGACAAAAAACGCCATTTTGGAGATTTAAAAGCAAATCGTACTGCCGTTCCTTCTGCAGACGTGGTATACCTTGGCACCATGGCTTTTCCCATATCTAGTTCGTTTAATGACCTGACTAATTTGTTCGCTAGCAGTGATAGCGGCAATAATGAGGGAGTGACTGAAGGTCTTCGCAAACTAAATGAAGATTTCAAAAGGCAGAATACAGACGTGGCTTATAATGCTATACGCAAAGCAAATCAAAGAATAAATGACACAAATAGCTCTATAGCAAGGATAGAATTGCGTGGATACTTTACTGGCTTTGGCAGTGGCGAGCAACGTACAAGGAATTTCTTAAATATGGCAGATGAATTGTTGCGAAATAATAATGCAACAATTAACACAGCTATATCTAATGATATAAATTTGAAAATACAAGAAGGAGAGCTGCCTTCTAGCTTTACTGTCTCAATGAACCCTCTAAATGTAGAGATCGTTGCTCCTATTAATCTAACTACTGCTTTGACAGAAAAGCAGGCGCGTTTACGTAGGTTTCCTAGCGCACAAGCATGGGCCTGTGCTAATGAAATACAGTCAGACGAGGGTGATGGCTTGCCAGTAAATTGTATTGATATTTATTATGTTGTAGAAAAGAGTCGTGTTTCTGATACGGAAGGAACGCAAACTCTGGACGACTTGTGAACCAAGACCAGACCTGTTAGGTGATTAATGGCTATTAGACAACCCATATTGCGTCCGGCAGTCATTGTCGGCGGTATCAATCCAACTGACCAAACTTGCATTGTGCAATTCAGCGATAGGTCGGACGGAGAAGATAATAGGAAAAGAGTAACCCTTCCCCACCCTATGGCCTCTAGCGGCTGGGGTATTTTAGCAACTCCTACTACGGGCACTAGAGTAATGATAAATATGCAGCAAAATGAATTGCCGCATATTGTTTCCACAGTGCCCATCAGTCAATTCTCTAGTGATTTTAATAAATCCAGCAATGTAATCGATATAAGCGTAGACCAGCCAGGGTACCCTATCCTGGCTGAGGGTTCTATGGCGCTACAGTCGGCAAGTGGCTCTAATATTTGTTTAGAAAATGATGGGAGAATATTGTTTGATGTAAATGATATTGAGTTAGAATACTCACCCAGATTTAATGCATTGTCAGAAAGTTACACGTCTCTTTATACAAATACTAATTCTCATAGACAAATTTCTGGCCCAATCAAAAGAGACCTCAGGGAAAGGCCGGAATCTGTAGAAACATTATTTGACAAGTTATTAGACGTAGACACTGATACAGTATTGAGCAAAATAGGGAGGAATCCTCTTTTGCCTGCGGAGCCACTTACTGTTAATTTAAATTCTTCTAATGAAATCTTGAGAAACCCGGCTTTGGTAGAAAACAGAACCATGGTATATGAGTTCACACGCTCGGCCATGGTGCAAGATCACGCAAAGGAAGTAGAGCGCTTACAGGGCGCTGAGGGTCCTGCGTTCTTATCGCAAAATAGCAGGAGGGACTTGGCAAGGTCTGACATACTTAATCTTGGCTTGCATTTACCAAACAATCTCATAGAGCGAGTAGAAGGCACTGTGGTAGATTATTATGGAAATATTTTAGATATCAACAGGTCGAAAATAGAGTTTAGCGAGCTTATTAATTCTGAACAAATGAAAAATGCAGACAAGCGTATGGAGATCGAGGCCGCCTTACTCCGAAGGTCTATTAAGTATCATTTTGAGATAAATGCACGGAAGGAGGGATTGGCAGAGACCACTACTGACGTTTTGGACGGTGTAAACGCAGATGACGAGTCCTCAAACATAGGGTACTCACATTCTAGATTTAGTATGGACATTGATGGAGAGGGATTTGTCAAGCTAAACATACCTTCTACATCCAATGTAGGAAACATACCTTTATTGTCTAGGTACTCTAATGCTTTTGACAAAGAAGCAGTGGTAGATAGGGGCGAAGACAAGCGCAATGATGGCACATATCGTAATAATCCACGAGTAGATGTTCTTCATATGGCATTTGGGAATACAGAGGGACTGGGCATAGATGTTCCGCCCGAGTACATTCCAGATAATATAATATCTGAGGGTGCTCCTTTTAAATACCGAACTGCGTACCATGATGTTTTAAACATCGTTACAGATGTTCGATCAGAAGATGGCCCAGCGGCGCCTTTATTAACAGCATTAGACAATACTATTGACTTAGGAGAGGGAACAGCCTCGCCTAATGCTGGTGGACGCAGCATGCATGCTAATTTAGACGGCAGCTTGGAGCTCAATATAGGCAGAGATGTTTCTGATTTTAAATCTATATTGGTGGATACTGCTGGCGGCATAGTCTCATCTTTGGGAAAAGACAAAAATGGCAATAGCATTACTACTCAGACAGATGGCGATGTACAAATACAGGTTGGCGGCTCCAGTGTTAGAGGTGAAGAGGCAGCAACTACGAATAATTTCACTATGTTTGTTCGAGCAGGAGATGGCCAGTTCCATAAGATAGAAATGAATGAAAATGGCGTGTTCATAACTAGTGCTCCAAATACTAATTTGGTTTTGGAATCTAATAAGAACCTGGTACTAAGTGCCAAGGGGCAGACCTTGCTTGGCGGAGAGAGCATTCAGGTATACGGATCTTTTGCCAATAATGGAGATACCATCTCTGGCGAGCGACTATTTTTGAGAAACGGTAAAGAGGTAAAATAATGGCAGCGTGTTTCCCACCAGCTCCGGTAAATCCAGTCAATGAAGTCTTATTAGGTGCTTTTGGCGATAATTTTTTCCCTCCATATGCTCCTCAGTTTCAGCCCACTAACAGAGGTGATATGGTCAATGAGACCTTATTGCAGTTGGTAATACCAGGCACGGGAAAAGTAAAGCCAATAGGTGAGCCGGACCAAAAGCATATATCAGAAATATTATCTCCAATTACAGGAGCATTAGGCACGGTATTCGCCATGTTCGCCCCGCTGTATATCATACTTGATTTGATAAGAGCGATAATAGATATTATTTGTGCATTTTTCAACCCCACTCCAGTAATTACCAGTATAGTAGATCTAATGATTACCGTGATACCAGGGGTAATCGGGTTGTACCCCCCCCTTTCAAGCATACTGCATGCTATTAATGCAGCTAAGGTTATTACCGCTACTGTAGTATCATTATTGTCTGCAGTCATACCTATTATTGACTTAATTGTACGCAATGCCCTTTCGATTGTTGATATTATTGCTGATGGAAACATAGATGCTGTAGAGGCTGTTTTGCAGAAAGTATGCATTCTGCTGGAAACATTTGCTAATGAATTAGGGGGCCTTGCTCCTCTCAGCTTTATATTAGAAATGTTGGACTTATTCACAAGCCTGGGTTCTAAGCTCTTTTGCCCTGCTGATGATGAGTGCTGTGACACAGAGGCATGCCCTCCTATCATTCTAGACCCTCCTAGTGGAAACGCTCAAGTGATAGCTGTTGGTGGAGGCTTGACGCTATTGGACATACTAGGTCCTTTAAAAGCAATACCCATCCACGAATTACTACCCTTTCCTCCCGTAACTGAAGAGATCCTGTTTATTGAGGAAACCGAGATTCCTTTGGAGGCAGTAGGTGATGTATTTAATCAGGTTGCAGAGCTGATAGACGATTTGCTTGTCCAGCTTTCAGTATTTTCAGGAGGTTTAGTAACTCTTCCAGAGGATACCACGTCTTTTCTTACAGATGTAGGAGAGCAATTATCTGAAATAACCATACCGAGAATAGCGATAGGGCCGTTCCCTGAATTCCTTGATTTATTACCATTTGTCAGTAGCGAAGATCTAGAGGGCTTTGTTATTATACCGCGATCCTTTACCATAGAGATTTTAGACGTTCCTAATCTTGCAGATCTGCCTAATTTTATTGTGTCCCCTGACAAGATACCTGGAGCACAGAGTACATTTGACCCTGCCACTATACGCTTGGTCATCTTCGAGGTGGTTTATCCTCCGGGAGCAGAACTGGGACCTACTACAGACCCTACTACAACTACGCTAACGCGTTCGGATGATATATCCCTTGCTGAGTATCAAGCAATAATTGCGGACGGCAAATTTACGCAATTTGATCAAGTATGGTTTGATTTTGCAGTAGTTAGCGGAACTGCAAAATCAGTTACTGCTCAGCCCAAGATTGGTGAGGATGTGCAAGAAGATGGGTCTTCGCAGGAGCGCGCCAGATTTTTCGAGGTAGCTTCTGTTGTTGCAGGAGGCTCTGGACCGTTAGATTGTACGTATGCCATCATACCAGACATTGACACCCTGTTGCAGCTTGCGCTAATAAGTTTGGGTTGCCAGGAAGACATCAGGGATGCCGCTGACGCTGTAGGAGAGCTCGTCAGGGAGACTTCCGCAGGGATCGAAGCTACAACTGGTGGCGAAGACAGAAGCGGTTTTGAGCCCTTAGACGATAAGGTAGGGCGTAAGTTCCCGCCATTACCAACAGACTTGGACGAGTGCCTGCAGCGTCAAACTGCAGACCCTACAATAAGCCAGTCTGATTGCGTGACGGATATAATTACAGAATATATTGATGACGTAAAAGACTATGCTTTGGATGTGCTTTGTGTTGGAGTTAGTCGAGTGCAGAGTGATTTTGAAGTCACGCAAAGCTTTGTAGATGCCGATGGGAAAGATTTTTCTACTATAACTCTAATAGTCAGAGATGCAGGCAGGAATAATTTATTGCAGGATTTTTTGCCAAACGCTACCGTGCCCGAGGATTTTTCTGCGGTATTTAATACCGACCTAGGAACTATCGGTCCTGTCATTTTTGATAGAGAGCTAGCTGTATTTCGTGCTAATATTACATCTGAGAAGGAAGGCGTTGCTAATATTAGCGGTGCATTCTTGATAAAGGGCAAGGTTTGTATGATTCCAGGTAAGTTTGAAGAGCTTCAAGTTACTGATAAGATACTCAACGTGACATTCCAACCCCCCGGTGGTTCTTTCCCACGCAGGCGTCGTCAAAACACTTACGTCCAGAGTGCTGGAGGTAGGAGGCGATAATGGGAGAACCAAACAAAGTGCCTGAGCCAGATGTGGCGGCTGTTGAGCTTGAAATCAATAACTTCTTAAAGGGCGTATTTAATACAATAAGCTCAAGCAGGTCTGTACTTGCTCCGACGCCATCAAAAGTAGTAGAGAGCCCCGGAGGTGAAGGAACTACTGGTCGCCCTGCCGAGACTATTGTAAATACGTTTTTCAGACTCATAGGACTGCCTGCAATACGTAGCGAGGAATTCCTTATAGATCCCTCCTCTGATAGGCTGATTGCACTGGCGGGAAATCAGAAAAGAAGGAATAGGGCTTTGAGCCAGGACCGTACGTTGAATTATTTTTCTTCTGCTGGAACTGGAGCGGGTTTGTTAACAAAAATACCATCCATTAATTCTAGGAATGACGCACTTACAAAAAAGGTGGAAATTGAAGAATTTAATAAAATATGGAGAGACCCCATCTCTATTGACGAGGGCGTTAAAGATAGCCCTGTGAGGCGTACGGGCTTGTTCCCGCTACTTGTAGATGCATCAGTACCTGTGTATCCACTGTCCAGACGAGTAGCTCCCTTGTTTTTTGATGGGGACTATATTATGTTAGGAGGAAAGGACCGACTCAAGAGGCCTTTTTTGCAAAGTATTTTTTACATTCGTTTAAAAGCCTATAGTGGCCTTGATTCAGGACTTCGTGACAAGCTTAAAAACAATATAGAAAATGATTTGGGCAGCTACGGAGAGGGCATTATTACGGATGAAGAGATCAATGGCTATAATTTCATTCAATTAAAGGTAGTATCTCGCTTTATACAGGCCCTAAAGGGCTCTGTCAACAGCTATAGAGAGGCTATATGCGCATTACAGCAATTGCACTCTGAGGTTGACTTTACATCTGCGGTAGTAAGTAATCCTGAAGAAAGGGCGGGAGAGGCAGTAGTAAGTATAGAGCGAGAGGACGTACCCCAATTAGAAAAGCAGTTGGTGGATATAGATGTAGCCATTAATCGTAGTGAGCTCCTATTGCAGATTTTGCCTACGGACCAGGTAAATACCTCAGACGCAATACGTAGGTTGGCAGAGCAAAGCACTGTGAACAATATAGCGAATGATGCTTTTATATCCGAATTCAGTAGTTTGCTAACTTATGACTTGCCAGCTTTTAAGCGTAGAAAAACCAAATTAACTGCAAAGAGAACCAAGTCTGTGCAGCGTATAGAGCAAAATAGGCGTACTATTCAGTATCTTACGGGAGAGGGCACAGGTCTATCAATATTTGACGTTATAAGTGTATTATACGGGCTATTCACGGTCGATTTAAACTCTTTATTTGGTTTATTGAACGCTAGCGCTCAGCAGAGACTGCAAGAAGATCCTTTTTATGTAAGCAGCATACAGGCAACTACCAGCGTAAATGCAGGTAGTAATGCCGCTACAAATGTGATATCCGACCCTAATGTAGCGGTCGAAACTGCTCTTACTAATTTAGAGGCGAAAGTAAAAGAGGCTTATTCGATAGCCACAGCATTTGCAGAAAAAACCAATAAAACCAATAAAGCAGATGAGCAGCCGACGGACTCTTAGGGACATAAATGTCATTTGATTTTAAATTAGAAAATGGAGACCTTGAGTTTGATGGCTCGGGTGATATTTTGAAAGTATTTAATGACAACAAATTAAGGCAGGATGTAGTTAAGATAATTATTACGCCGCTGGGCAGCATGCCCTTGTTTCCATGGTATGGCAGCCCTGTTACTGAGCGAGCCATAGGTAGAACGCTGGATGCTCGTATTTTAAATACTGAGCTTACTAATTCTTTGCAGTTTGCAATTCGCAACCTTCAAGCGTTGCAAGGCGAGCAGGAAAAAAGTGGACAGTTCGTAACTCCTGCTGAAATAATTTCTCAAATATTAGACATAAGTATACAGCTGAGCGCATATGATGCTCGTCAGTATAATGTCAGTGTGGCAGTAGCAAGCAGAAGATCGAATATAGTAGAAGAATCGTTCACTCTAAGTACTTAATGGTGGTCTAATGGTTACTTTCCGTAGTTTAGAAAATATTTCGCTGTCGATGCTTGATTTTATTCGAGTTTTGCAGCCAAATTTAGATATAAAGCCAGGCAGTGTAGCGCGGGACACTACCATCGATTTGCCAGCACAGGAGCTATCAAGGCTATATGTCGAGCTCCGTAATATTGCTAATTTGCAAGCAATATCTACTGCTTCTGGTACAGATTTAGACAAACTAGCCAGGAACTTTGGATTGATACGTGGAACGGGCTCTAGAGCTACGGGTGTGGCGGTATTCACTACTAATAATTTAGATTCGGATATTAACATACCTGCAAATACAGTATTGACATCCCGCAGTGGTTTTAGTTTTGCTACTCAGGTCGCTACTAGTTTTGTGGCCAGCAATTCTGGAGTTTACAGGGCTAATGGCATACGTTTGCGTGCTGACTTGGATTTAGCAGGAATTACGGATGAATTTGCTTTAGAGATTGCAGTAGAGGCCATCAATGCTGGCTCTGCTGGCAATGTCGGTAAATTCGGCATTATAGGCCAGGGGGTTGCTGGCTTATCTAATGTGACAAATATCGATAGTTTTTCTGGCGGGTCTTCTACAGAAGCAGATGCTGCTTTTCGTTCAAGAGTTCTTGGTATTTTTGCAGGTAGCAATACCGGAACTGCGCTTGGCTACATTAATGCCTTGCTGGTTGACCCCAGGGTTCAGGACGTACTAACCGTAGAGCCAGGCGATACTCTTATGACTCGTGACGGCACTGTTACTGCTACAAATGATGACGGAGATTCAGTCATTATATCTACCGGCACGGGCGGAAAAGTAGACCTTTATATCCAGGGCAACAGCCTGCAGTCCTTCACGGAGTCTTTTATTTATAGAGACCAGAGTGGAAAAAACGACCCTACTGATGTTTCAAATGAGTATGTAATTGGGCAAAGAGGGTTGTCTACTTTACTTGATTTTCAGCAAAGAAGAAGGTTGTCATTGCAAGGTGGAAACCTTCCTTTTCAACCAGTAGATACCCTGGTTTCAGTTAGCGGCAGCCTGTCCGGTCCTAATTTTGTACAGAAGTTCACAGACGATGCGGGAAATGCCCAGGGTACGTTTGAATTGTCGAAAGACACTGATGCTTTCGGAGGGAGTGTATTTGGTTTTGACAAGTTAAAGTTTATTTCTGGAACTATTGATTTATCAGATGAAGGGATTACCAAAGGCGTCTTTAATGGGCAAGACCCGGTAGGATTTACTGATGTATCAGAAATATCCAAAATAAAACAACTTATTGTTATTAATAATGAAGTGCCAACGGTGTCTGCATCAGATCGTTCCTTGGTATCTGTGGATCACACTCCAATTAGCTCTGTAGAGAGGGTTGTAAACCTTACTACTGGTGAGCGTTATGTTATTTCCGACTCTAACCCAGATGGCACCGCTGGAGAAGATAATATTACTGGAAATATTAAGATATCAGGAAATACCCTACCTACTAGGACAGACACTTTGCAGGTTAACTATGTATGGGATGTCAATTATGATGAAAATACCGATTATGATAATTTACAAACTGTTAATGAGTTTCGCACGGTACAAGACTCTGTCGACTGGGGATTCGCCAACAGGGTAGTTGCAGAGCAGCAAAGTGTTTTACACTCGGCCACTGATGGATACCATGTAGTGGTGGAACACCCTGCTTCAAGGGTCATAAATGTAAATACCCGGCTCAGCGAGTCTTCTGTAAATAGTAGTGGCAAACTGGTAGTAACGACCAATATATTGAATATTTTCTCCGTGCTGGACTCTACTGAGCAAGAAGTGTTTTTCACTGCAGCCAATAATGGATCTTTTTCTAGTAAAGAAATTACATTGCCTACTGATACGGTGCTTCCTAATGCAGCAACAGCCACAGTAGTATATAATTTGTCAGATTTATTTTCTCCTGATGGGTATCAAAATGGAACTTTCTCGGGCAATATAATAAGGCTTCCTGATGGCGTAGCAACGGTAGGGCAAATAGTGTATGCCGATTACGTTGCCAATGTTAATACATTACTCCCCACTACGGCAATTAGTTCTTTGCCAGCTACTGGTTCCCAAAACCAATTCGTAGTAGGCACCTCTACTTTGGGCAATCAACCCGTTTCAAACCTGTATGATGTACAAAGCAATATTACTGATAATCTCAAATTTGCACCCAGTTATCTTAATATCAATTTTGAGGGAATTCCTGCGAGAGGTACGCTGACTATTAATGGTACTTCTTATAGAAAAATAGAAGACATTATCGTTGTTACCCAAGACGGCCTAACTGTAGATATGGCCACTAGCATCCGTAGTACGCTGGGATTGTCTAGCATTCCCAGCACTGCCTTTGTTTCCTCTGTAGCGAAAGTAGAAAGGGTAACGCTGTCCGGAGACGAAGTTTCTAGCGTAGATTACACATTTGATTTATTAAATTACAACATTACTAACACCACCTATGACGCGGGACGTGCTATTGCCAATTCATCGCTGACCACCACACAATTCAGCATGGCTAGCACTGCCGCAAATCTTTCCAATAATCCTACTACCGGTCAGAGATTAAGAGTTACCTACTATTACTCTAATACCAATGAAATTGAGAATCTGTCCGTAACTAGCGCAGGGCCCCGCATTTCGGAGTATAAGTATTTGTTTGTTAAGACTCTGAGTGCAGCCTCTGGGTTTATAGGGCTGTCTGGAAATGTATCGGGTACGATCACTGTGTCTAACCTTACTCAGCCAGTATCAGGCAGTTCATATTTGTCTACATACAAGTACGTCGCTCCCAAGGAAGGAGAGCGCATTACTTTGGAGTATAATGTCAACAGACTTATTGCCGATGCTACTAATGATATAGAGTCGGTACGACCTATAACGGCGGACGTCCTGGTAAAAGCAGCTGTGCAATTGGCAGTTGATGTTACTTTGCGAATTGTTGCTGCTACTACATTTAGAGGTACTGATTCTAATTTAGAATCAAGCGCAAGGGAGGCATTAACGGTCTTTTTGACGAATAATGGATTAGAGTCTACGCTCGATTCTTCTGACGTTATTAACGCTACTTATGCTGTGCAAGGCGTTGACCGAGTAACAGTAACAACATTTAATCTCTCTGGGCAAACAGGGGTTAAACAGACGATTCAGGCTGGCAGAAATGAATTTATTTCTGCGGGCAATATAGAGATAATTATAGAGGCACGCTAATGGTTTTTCGGATAATCCGATTCCTAAATAGATCTACCACTCAGCTCCAAATCGAGTTTTCAGAAGACTTGGATGAGAATATTGGTATATCGAACATTCAAGTGGTTTCCGAATTGGCCAATGTGCCTGACCTTGTTGTTAGGTCGTCTTCAATTCAGGCCAGAATACTTACGGTAAACACGAATCAGCAAAGGCCCTTTGCTTTATATAGAGCAAAATTCATATCTACCACCGCTCAGTCATTCTCTAGCGTAAGTGGAAACAGGCTACATGAGGAGAGCTCTGATGCCGCCGCTAGCTTTGTAGGCCTCGAAGATGCCAATCAAATCAGAGATGATATGATAGACAATGCATCTCCGGTATATGATTTAGAGACGGACACTTTCGTACGTAAGCATGTTCAGAACCTTTCTAGGCAGTTCTTGAAGGCACGCACGGATGTTCGTGAAACAGGCAATGCTAATTATATATCTATTGAGGTAGAAGATGAGCGCAGGGTGCGAGGTTTTAGCCCTACAGACAGGCTAGCAAATGAAGGCGCCTTCATAGTAACTAGAGTTGGCAAAACCCAGACAGGCGCCTCCTTGTTGCGTCAAATAATGTTTGAGGCGGCCCGTGGAGTGACGTTGCTTGGAAGTAATGCGGGGTTAGTCAATGACCAAATACTCTCTTTCCCTGCAGACCCAGTATCTCTGCGCACTGAAAGCGTAGTAAAAGAAATTGTTTCTAATGTTGAAACTTTGCAAAATAAGTTTGAAAGCCTAACGGTAACTCTTTCCCACTCTAATATATCTCAAATACATTCGATTGTTTTGCGCCAGGCTGGCGGAGCAGTGTTTAATTATGATGTGCCGCTTTATGGGTACTCGTTGCTTAATAATCGATACGATACTGTAAATGCAGGGCGTCTGCTCACATTGGCCTCTAATCAGTTTAAAATATCAGACACTCCCGTGCTGGGCAGTGTGTTTCCAGAGCCACAAGGGACCGACACTTTGGAGATATCATATTCTTATATTGATAATGGCATCAATGTTTCTTCATCTAGCGTTGTCGTCTCTGAGGTCAAAACAAGCACCCGGGAAAGCATCGGTGGATTTTTAACTACTTTTTTTCTTGCTAATTTTCCTGTAGTTACCGCTACGGATGGAGCTCCAATTTCGGGAGGCGTACAATTTTTAGATCCTGCTCCCAGCACAGGAGTTCCCTTTGTGGCTACTCATCCGGCCTTTACCAATGAGATAGCTTTTTCAGAGACACGATTACCAACCCAAGCAGGGCAGTACTCTGTAAACTATCCTGCTGGCCAGGTATTCGTATTTGGTGAGTCTATAGCTGACGGCACTGGCTCAGGCCCTCCCGTAGCTACTTATTTTTATCGAAAAACATATGTGTCTGGCATTGACTATGTTTTTGAACCAGATGCTGATGAAATAGCAGCGGTATCAACTCGGGATTTGATTGGGCAGGAAGTCAAGGTGTCCTTTTCGTACGAACAGGTTCTGTCTGAAGGTGAAGATTATCTAGCACACGTTCATAATGAAGTAATAAATGAGCGGGTAGACAATAGGCTAGTAAGCACATTTAGGGTCGCTGCCTCTAATACTCCAATTACCAATGTAGTTCAAGTATTTAATGAAACAACTGGCGAAATATATTCTATTTCTCGCTTTGATGAAAATTACATTACTTTTTCAGGGCGCAACGCTCCTAGGGTTTTGACGCAGGCGAACGAACTAGCGTCTTTCGAAAGAGTGTTTAATGAGCAGCTGTTTGTATCAGAAACGATATCAGACTCTGGCACTGTTAAAGTGGTCAAGATACAATTACAGAATAATTTAATAACGTCTAATACTGGAGATCAGTTGGGCGCTAATTTTAATACTAGCGTGTCACTCAGTAGCACTGCGTTCTCTGCTGAGCTGTTTTATGACGGCGTGCTACAAACCGTAACTGTAAACTTGGCCAAATTATCTTTGAATGGTGACTATTTAATAGATTATGATAATGGAGTTATTTATCTACAAGTAGCCAGCACAGTAGATACTTATGGAGACATTAACTATTCACATGGCAGTATTGATACTGCATTCTCTAATATCTTAGCGCCAGAGACCCTTAATTATAGAGCCACAAATAATTCAGCAGTTGTTTTGGATGTAGAGATGCCATCATTCACTTCTGAGTTAATATCTACTAGTGGCTTGCGTTTGGGCGGCGAAAGATTTTTAAACAATAATAGCAATAAGCCGCTATACTATGGCTCTAAAGGTTCTGGGTCTGCGGGGCAAAGAAGTCCTGGATCTACTATATTTGTAGCCCTGGATGCTATTTTTACTGCAGACATGGTGGACGGCAATCACATTATTCGCTTTCCAGACGATGCAGATCGTACTATCACGGCGTTTAGGTCGATGACTGAGGTCGAGGTCGATCTGGCCTTTACTGATAATGCAAAGAGCCTTGATTGGTGCGTGATTGACTTTGACCTTACGGATGGCGATGGCTATAATGTAGCTGTAACTTACGACATACAAAGCGTACGTGCAGTTTATGCGGTTTCAGAGTTGCAGACATTGCCTGCGGACTCGCTGACTAATTTTTGGGACCCAGAATTAGATACTTTTTCTGGAAACGTTATTACGTTTAATAATTCCGCAGTCAGTGCTCTAACGCCTGGCGATTCCCTATCGGTTGATTATAATTTAGGCAATTTGTATGTAGATTACCAGTATGTTGCGGACAACTTGATCATTACATACGAGTATGGCGATAATTCTATTGATCATAGTATCAGTGATACATTAGCACGCGGAGATGAGTATTTCGTTAGTTATCGGTATGGTGCCTTGCGGGAAGGACTTCAGACTAACTTTGGTGCGCTTACACAAATACAAGAGTTGCAGGACTTCCCTTTTGACTTTGACAGAGAGCTATACAGGGACACTACGGCTGGCGCCATTCAGGCTTTTTTAAAGGGCCCCACTGCAGATGCCATTAGAACTGCAGTCAGCAGTGTAACAAATGTAGATCCTGATATTACTGAGTTGACTTTCAACGAATGGACTCTGGACAGAGACAATCTTCACCTACAAGAAGGCATTTATACCGGCACTCCTACCTATGATGACGGCAAGTTCGGATTCGGACTAGTAGTAGACAATACCGACACCTTTGTTTTTCCTTCTGAGTCTTATATATCTTTAAGAGAGGGTACTTTTGAGGGCTGGGTGCGTCCGCTATGGAGAGGTCTCGACAATGACGCTTCTCTTACCTTTGACATAGGACAGGATGGCTATACAGCGGTTAGTGGCGGCGGATTGCAAGATGGCTACGTATTAAGCCTTAGTGACATATATATAGGCGCCATGGGTTGGAATCCTACCAGCTCTCCGTTTACCATTAATCGTTCAGATGCAGATCCAGAGAGCCCTTTGGGCCGGCCAGCTACCTTTGGAACTCTGTCCGGTTACTACATATGGTATGATTCTGATCAAAATGAATGGTTTTTACGTGCCGTGTCAGCTCCTTCAGATAGTATTAATTTTGTTGGGCGAATAACAACTACGGGCGAAATGTATAATGTGCGAGATGGGTACAACTACACATCGAGCCTTGACATAAATGATGTAACAGAAACTATAAGATCTACTAGCTCTTATATAGAATATAATTTCTCAGTCGATGGTTATGATTCCGCAGGAGCTGACGGATATGTTGATACTGATGGCTATTTGTACCAGGATGGTATAAATTGGTTATCAGATGATTTGCATTATGTTTTTGACACAGGCATTTCAGCGTCATATAACAGGATGTCCCTGTTTAAGGATGGTTCTGGCTATCTTAACTTCAGAGTATATGATGATACCGGCCAGAACATACAGGGTGGGTCACGGTTCTATAATATTTCAAATAACATATCCTCTTGGTTGGCTGGCGGATTACATCATGTAGCGGCTTCATGGCGTCTGAATTCTTCTGAAGGAATTGACGAAATGCACCTTTTCGTAGACGGCCAAGAGGTTGCTAACCTGTATAAGTATGGTGGGCGCCCCATAGCAGGAACCAGTGATGTATTTAGAACTGTAGCAGACGAAGTGGTTATCGCTTCCGCTCCTAAAAACATATTAATAGCTGCAGATGGCTCATCGAGCTCTGGCAGCACGTCGTTTATATCACTGTCTTCCAGCTTTATTACAGACGGAATAGTTCCTGGCGACGTATTTGCTATTTTGGATGCAACCGCAGATGCTATGATTTCCAGAACGGTAGCCTCTGTGTCTACCAGCACCACTCTTGTGTTAAGCGCACCCTTTACTCTTACTCTTGACAATATAAATTTCAGTGTTAATCAAACAAGCGTATTAACAGAGACTCCCTTGTTTGCTGAGAAAATAGCGGTATTCAAAACTGACATTGATGGTTATAGGACCGAGCTTAGTGGTATAGCTGCAGAATCACCTGAGTATAGTATTGAGCGCTCGGGGCACGATACTACCATTAATATAAATGGAAATGTAGAAGTTGGCGACGAAGTAGTCATAAACACTCTTGGACTGACCCGAGGGAGATGCAGGGATGTCGTATATAAGTACGACATAAGCAATCAATTAAAAACAAATTTAGAGCCACCTGTGGACTTGGCAGATGTTGATATATTTAAGGTTTTGTGCAAGCGCATCCCTATCCAGGCTAATGCGCTGCACAACCCAGGCGATGGCTATGGAGACGGTTATTGGTTAGCGGACGGCTATGAGCTTGATGGTACCTTTACTAATTTGTGCCAGCCTTCAAATGCAGTTCGAGGCAAGGTGCTGCGCGTTACACTAGGCGGTACATCTAATATAGATTTTAGTGGGATAAACGAGGTAACGTTCAATGGTACTACATTTGGCGGACCAATAACTGAGACTCTTACTTTTACTAACTACGGAGTGAAAGTAACTACTGAATTCTGGACGTCTATCACTAGTGTTGGTGCGACATTCACAGGCGTAGATCCCAGTACGTTCTTCGGCTCCTTTGAAATAATAGAAGATGTGTCCTTGACGCGAGAGGAAAATAGCGGTGATTATGCTCAGGTAGGCTTTTACGAGAATGGGCAGTTATCCCTATATATATTTGGCTCAGGAGGCCTGAAATTCCTACTTGATTCTTGTTATTATTTGCTTGATTACCATACTAGGCTGAATATTTCGTATTCGCTAAAGGGAGATCTGTATATCGGTAGCAGCATAGAGGGCACAGGGCAGTTTGATGGCGCCCTGGATGATATTTTGTTTTTAAATGAGATGCTCTCAGACGTCCGTACGGGGGAAGTCCCAGATTCTAGCGTGCGCACAATTACTGAAGACTTCAATAGTGTCAGAGCGGCCGTTGTGACGCCTCAGACCCTTATGTTGCTGGACTTAGATGAAAACATAAATAACTTAAATACATTTTACAAAACATACGACGAGCAGTTCTTTACTTCTTCTATGGGCATAAATAGCACATTTGGAGATTCTGGCATATTTCTGAATGACCCGTTCATTATTGATAATGGACCGGTGGTGCTTGATAATGACCAGGGTACTATCGAGTTTTGGATAAGCCCTATAGTGGATATAATTAACGATATGAATCATACGCGTTATTATGTTGATATTGCAGCAGCTGCTTTAGAGAGCGCACAATCATTGACTGCCACAACGGTGCAGCTTGGCCAGCGGGCCAAGAGCATTAAGAGTGTGCGCTTGGTAACTGATACTGACGGGAGCGGCACAGACTTCTTTGAGGGTGGCGTACTGGGTCGTGATGGACGCACCATTACTCTAGGTCAGCCATTGCCCGCACAAAGAACAAATGTAAGCGTACAATACGTTTCTGTTAACTCTATGGGAGATCGCCTGTCTATTTACAAAGATGGGTACGGTAGTATTAACTTTGAAATACTGGCAGAAGAGCAGGTTTATAAGATTAGTTATCCCATAGCATGGTCAAGAAATACGTGGCACAGGGTCATGGCT
>Ga0114934_10000119_pt1 | contig 45113 bp, 41 predicted proteins | sample 4SBtaG_2_FD_99695 | JGI IMG/M metagenome (GOLD analysis project Ga0114934, IMG submission 99695) | Deep subsurface microbial communities from Kolumbo volcano to uncover new lineages of life (NeLLi) - 4SBTROV10_white metaG | ecosystem: Environmental > Aquatic > Marine > Volcanic ...
AGCAAATTAGATTAATTCATAGAAAATTATCTAATATTAGGAACAATCACTTACACCAAGCAACTACAAAGATAGTGAAAACCAAGCCATCAAGAGTAGTTATGGAAACACTTAATATAAAAGAAATGATGAAAAATAAACACTTAAGGTGTAGGATTCGTTGTATCCGAAGTGAAGCCCTCTGAGTGCTATATAACCCAAAGTAGCTACGACAAAATAGAGTACTTTGAACAGGGAATTTAACAAGCTTTATAGAGTTTTATAAGGTTTTGACAACGGATAAATATGAAGATTATTAATTATATAATAGTTATGCTTTTGTTTATATTTCTTGTTGGATGCAGCAATAGTAATAATTCTAATACAAAACAAACTGATATAACAAAAACTGATATAACAAAAACTAATGTTTCACATAAAGAAAATAAAAATATAAAGAATAAAGATATATATGTTTCAGATAAAACATTTACTTTTTCAACTAAAAATACTCTTACCAAATTTAAACAACCCATAAAATTATGTGAAGATAACAAAAATAACGACGTATTTGAATCTATTAATTCTATTCTTATAGAAGATTTAAATGTGGATTTATCTGAATCAGATACATTTAGAATTCATAAAAGCCTTTATGAAGTATACTTAGGGAATGTCTCTAAGGGAATGTCTAAACAATTGATAGCTTTTACTAATTCGAATATTTTCCTTTTTGAGTGTAATTATGATTTTTCTGATATTAAATTTTTGGACAAAGTATCTAGTACAGAAGTAAATTTATCTAATTTTGAAATTGATGTAAAAGATAATAAATTATTTATTAATAGTCATGATCCATTTAATGCAGCTGTAACTCATTACACATTAGAATGGAATGGAATTAAATTTAAGATTGTTGAAAAAAAAGTACAAGATGATACAAAAGCTTTCTATGTAAATAAAACAAAATTATTGAAAAATAAAGATATTGATGGATTAATGAATATTTCAGAAGAAGAAAAAAATCTAGTAAAGCCTAGTGCATATACTGCATTTTATTCTTTACCTAAACAAATATTAATACTTGCTAATAATATCGCACTACGTGAAAGTGAAAACAAAAACTTTAAAAGAGCATTTAAAATTTTAAATTATGGTATTGAGCAATATTCTAATGTTTGGTTTGAATGTGATATTAAAGACGTTACTGTAGAAAAATTAAATAATTATAATGCTACATGTGACCCAAATAATATAATTTCTTTAAATAGTTTTATATCCATATATAACAATTATGCTTATTTTCTTTATAAAATCAATCACTATAAAGAAGCTGAATCAATTCTTATTAATGTAATAGAACTCGTTCCTAATAGAATAGTCGCATATGTTAATTTAGGTGATGTTGAATGGAGCTTAGGTAACCATGGACAAGCAAAGAAATATTATAGAAAATATTTAGAATTAATAGAAGGTCCTATTCAAAACATACCTAAAAGAGTACTTGAAAGGACAAAATAAGTTTACATCATACAAAACTTATTTTGTCCTTTTTTATCATATCTAAATTCTTGATATTCCCATTTTTTTTGCTATTCTTTTTACTTCTGATGCAACCGATTCTGCAACAGATTTGTCAAGTGCATTAGGTATTATGTATTCTTCATTAAGTTCATCATCACTGATTAAATTGGCTATTCCCTTAGCTGCTGCTAATTTCATTTCTTCATTTATTTCAGAAGCTCTCACTTCTAAAGCTCCCTTAAATATACCTGGAAACACCAAAACATTATTGATTTGATTTGGGAAATCTGATCTTCCAGTTGCAACAATTCTTGCTCCACCATATTTAGCTAAATCAGGCATAATTTCAGGTGTTGGATTTGCCATTGCAAATACAATAGAATCCTTATTCATTGAAGAAACCATATCTTGAGTAACTACTCCTGGTGCTGATACTCCAATAAAAACGTCCTTGCCTTTAATTACTTCTTTTAAATTTCCCTTTTCCATGTTCCTGTTAGTTATTTTAGCAAGTTCTTGCTGAGGCTTTGTTAATGATGTATCTCCTTCAACTACAGCACCATTTTTATCACACATAACAATATTCTTAGCACCAGCCTTTAACAGAAGTTTACATATAGCTGTTCCCGCAGAACCTGCTCCATTTATAACTATATTTACATTCTCAATATGCTTACCTACAATCTTTAATGCATTATATAATCCTGCAAGTACAACTATTGCAGTACCATGCTGGTCATCGTGGAAAACTGGAATATCCAATTCTTCTTTTAGTCTTTTCTCTATATAAAAACACTCAGGAGCTTTTATATCTTCTAAGTTAATTCCTCCAAAACTTGGTGCAATCAATTTTACAGTTTTGATAATTTCATCTGGTTCTTTTGAATCTATACATATAGGAAAGGCATTAATTTCTCCAAACTCTTTAAATAACAATGCTTTTCCTTCCATAACTGGTAACCCTGCTTTAGCCCCAATATCTCCAAGTCCTAAAACTGCAGTTCCATTTGTAACTATAGCTACTGTATTCCCTTTCATTGTATAATCATAAACCTTATCTTCATCTTTAGCAATTTTTAAACATGGCTCAGCTACCCCTGGGGTATAAGCTATTGATAAGTCATGTCTGTCTTCAACCTTCATTTTACCAACAATATCAAGTTTACCTCTAAGTTCTTTGTGTACTTTTAAAGCTTCTTGTTTTATATCCATATTAATCCTCCACTTAATTATCATTCCAAAATTTTGTGTAACATTTATCAATTCTGTAAGACTCCCACTTCTATAAGTGGGAGATTCAATCTTTTTGCTTCAGGTGGAGTAGAGTCTCCACCTGAAGTACCGATGTTTTGCTTTAGCAAAACGAGTTCACTAAAGTTTCTTTACTGAAAGTAAAAATATTTAGGGAAACAACACTTCAAAGATATTAGACTATTTTTTTGAAAATACCTTATTATGATAATCACAATATTTACTTATTCTACATTTATCGCAATCAGGTTTTCTTGCTTTACAAATTCTTCTTCCATGAAATATAAGCAAGTGATGTGCTTTGGACCATCTTTCCTTAGGAATTATTTCTTTAAGCTGCTTTTCAGTCTTTGTAACATTATCACTATTTGCTAATCCAATTCTATTCGAAACTCTAAAAACATGAGTATCAACTGCTATTGCTGGTATATTAAAAGCATTGCTCATAACAACATTAGCAGTTTTAACTCCAACTCCCGCTAATTTAATTAGCTCATCTTTGCTTTTAGGAACTTCTCCATTATATTCTTCTATTAAACTTTTACACATATTTTTAATATTTTTAGATTTATTTCTATATAGTCCTATTACTCTAATATTTTTTTCTAATTCATGAATATCTACATTTAAAAAATCATAAGGAGTTTTGTACTTTTCAAAGAGTATTTTTGTAACCTCATTAACCTTTTTATCTGTTGTTTGTGCACTTAGCATTGTAGCTATTAGTAGCTCAAATGGACTATCATATCTCAATTCGCACTTTGCATCTGGATAAGTATATTCAAGAATATCTAAAATATTTTTAACATCTTCATTTGACTTTTTTATCATTTTATTCACCTTATTGTTGTTTATCTGTAAAGATTTCATTTGATTCATCCAAATATTCGTCAATTAGCTTTCTTATACTTGGATCTTTAAGTATAACTGATATTTCTATACGTCTATTTGCTTTCCATGCTTCTGGATTACTTCCTTTGACTCTAGGTCTGAAGTATGAATATCCACTTGCGGCAAAATATTTACCATATTTTGCTTTTAAATTAGGATTTGCTTTCATTAGGTAATCAACAACAGCAGTAGCTCTATTAGCTGATAAAACACTATTAGGAATATTACCCTTTCTCTCATCAGCATGTCCTTGTATCTCAATAGCATCAATATATTTTCTTACTTTCTCATCATCCAATATTTTTTCAAATGATATTGCAAGTTTATTCAATAATTCCTTACTATTCTCTTTTATTACAGCAGAACCTGTATCAAACAATATTGACTCATTTAATATTATATTTCCGTTCTCGGCTACAGATACCAATTTCTTTTTATTTATATTATTACCCAATTCATTTTCAATTGATTCTTGTACTTGCTTTAAAACATTTACACGTATCAAACCTAAACTTCTCAATTTTGCCCTAAGATCTCCAAGTTCCTTATTGCTCTCTAAGATAACTTTCTCTTGTTTATCTATTTTATCTTGTGATAGTTGAAGTGCCATTTCAGCCCTTTCAACATCAGATTGTATTTCCCTTAATCTCTCTTTTGCACTAACTATTTTTGAATTTGCTAATTCAAGTTCTTTGTTAGCATTTTGAAGATTACTACCTACAACAATATTTTGCACATAAGATAGTAAAATCAAGAAAAATAATATCAAAACAATAGTTGATATCATGTCTGTAAATGATGGCCAAAAATTCTCGCTACTTTCTTCTGAAAAATATCTTTTTCTTGCTTTCATGCGACATCCCACCTAATTATTTTTTATCTTTTCGGCAAAATCTGATAGTGCAATATTCATTCTATCAACATTATTCCTTAAATGATAATTAAATTCAGTAAAATCTCTAGTATTATCTGAAAATTGATCAATAGTCTTCTTAAAATACATTAAACTATTATTAAAATCTTGTTGATTTTCTTCCATCATTTTGATAACTTCTATTAAACCAGACAATGACTTGTCCAAAACATTCTTGTAATTAACTTCTATATGCTCACTTAAACCATTAAATAGCTTGTTTACAGTAACATCTAAAGTATTCTTTTCTGCATAGTTTATATATTCTAACGCAATTGTATTATCTAAATATTCTTCGATTTCAAGCATTGTACTATTCTTTAAATTATCTATGTTTACAATTATTTTGAAAAGTGTTAAAAGTATAGCCCCTACTATACCAAAAAGAGATGTTATAAATGCTACTCCCATACCCTCTATTGAACCCACGAGACCACCTATTAAATTTTCTATTCCACTTGTAGCTGTCAATGTTCCATTATTACCAAGTAGTGATACAAGATCTCTTATAGATAAAGTTAATCCATAAAATGTACCCAATAACCCTAAAATTATCATGAGTGATATTGCTTGTCTTATAAATCTTTCACCCATACTAATTCCTTTAAATGCATATAAAAATTCTTTTTCAATAATAGCCTGTCTATTAATCTCTTCTGCCTTCTTTTCAGCTGCATCCCTGTAACTACTCATTATTCTATTTAAAACATCAGACCTAAATACTCCTCTTTTTTTACCTTTTATAAAATCTTCATGCATTTCACCATATTTCCTTTTAATAATAAAACTAAGTATTATAGCAGTAAAAAAAATCACTGTTATTCCCAAAATTATGCATTTTGCTGCAACATTTAATTGATTGAATAGTTGTAACACAAAACTTCCCCCTTTTTCAGTTAATATCATACAAATAGCATATACTAACAATATTATATAACTTTCTACATACTACTACAACCTATATTTTTTATTATCAATGTCAAAGTCATAATCTCTAAGTTCAATAGATAACAATGAATTTAATCAACCCTATTATAGGAGTTCGACAAAACAAGTAAGCACCTATACTGGACACGTTAAAAAAGAATTGCTCATAATCAATTATAATTGATTATGAGCAATTCTTTTTATTATTTGATCCCTTTTGCTCTTAATTTTTCAAGCATATCTTCAGTCATTTTTGCTAAATCATATTCAGCTTTAAAGCCCCATTCTTCCATAGCTGCACTTGGATCAATTGAATCTGGCCATGTTTCAGCAATACCTTGTCTTACAGGATCTACATCATAATCCATTTCAAATTCTGGAATGTGCTTTTTAATTTCAGCTGCAATTTGTTCTGGTTCAAAGCTCATAGCTGTAATGTTAAATGCATTTCTATGCTTAAGTTTAGAAGCATCAGCTTCCATTAATTTAATAATAGCATTTATTGCATCAGGCATATACATCATATCCATATAAGTTCCCTTAGCTATATATGAGGTGTATTTACCTTTTTTAAGTGCTTCGTAGTATATATCAACTGCATAGTCAGTTGTTCCGCCTCCTGGAGGAGCTACATAAGAAATCAATCCTGGAAAACGAACACCTCTTGTATCTACTCCAAATTTCTTATAATAGTAGTCACATAATAACTCTCCTGAAACCTTTGTTACACCATACATAGTTTCCGGCCTTTGTATTGTGTCCTGTGGTGTATTATTTTTAGGAGTGGATGGTCCAAAAGCACCTATTGAACTTGGAGTAAAGAACTGACAGTTTAATTCTCTAGCAGCTTCTAAAGCATTTACAAGTCCACCCATATTAATATTCCATGCTAATTGAGGCTTTGCTTCTGCAACAGCTGATAATAGTGCAGCTAAGTGCATAATAGTATCAACATTATACTTTTTGCTGATTTCAATCATTGCTTTACCATCTGTAACATCTAATATTTCAAATGGTCCTCCATTAACAACTTCATTATCTTCTGGTTTTCTTATATCTGTTGCTATTACATTGTCAGCACCATAAACTTCTCTAAGTCTAGTTACTAATTCCGTTCCAATTTGCCCTAATGCTCCTGTAACTAAAATTTTCTTCATGGTTTTCCCTCCATTATCAAATGTATTTTAAAATATATTTTACAATAGTTATTTGATTATTCCCATTTCTCTTCCTACTTTAGCGTATATTTCTAATGCTCTGTCCAACATTTCTTTTGTATGTGCAGCAGTTGGCATATTTCTAACTCTTCCAGTTCCTCTAGGTACTGTTGGGAACACTATCGATTTAGCATATACTCCTTCTTCATTAAGTCTTTTACTAAATTCTTGAGTTGTTTTTTCTTCACCAATAATACATGGTGTGATTGGAGTTTCACTGTTTCCAATATTGAATCCTAATTCTTTTAAACCTTTCTTTAGATAATTTCCATTTTCCCATAGCTTTTCATTTAATTCTGTGCTTTCAGTTAATATATTGATTGCTTCTATACATGCTGCAGCAGCACCTGGAGTTAATGAAGTTGAGAATAAGAATGGTCTAGCCCTAACTTTTAACCAATCAATCAAGTTTTTCTTACCAGCAACATATCCACCAACAACACCTATTGCTTTTGAAAGTGTTCCTATTTGGAAATCTACTTTATCAGATAATCCGAAATGTTTAACTGTTCCTGCACCCTTTCCTAGCACTCCTGAGCCATGTGCGTCATCAACATATGTTATTAAATCAAATTCTTCAGCAATTTCAATTATTCCAGGTAATTTACATATATCTCCATCCATAGAGAATACTCCATCTGTTATTACCATTATCTTATTATACAATCCAGATTCTTTAGCTTCTTTTGCTTTCTTTCTTAAATCTTCCATGTCAGAGTGATTAAATCTTATTATTTTAGCTTTAGATAATCTACATCCATCAATTATTGAAGCGTGATTTAATTCATCTGAAAGAATTGCATCATTCTTATCCATTACAGCAGAAATAGCACCCATATTGCAGTTAAATCCTGATTGGAAAGCTATTGCAGCTTCAGTATGCTTAAATTTTGCAAGTTTCTCTTCAAGTTCAATATGAACATCTAATGTACCATTTATAGTTCTAACAGCACCTGCACCTACTCCATATTTCTCTGTAGCTTTTATGCAAGCTTCTTTCATTCTTGGATGAGTTGCTAATCCAAGATAATTGTTAGAAGATAAATTAATGAGTTCTTTTCCATCAATCTTTATTATTGCTCCATTTGAACTTTCTAAAGGATTAATTACATTGTATAATCCTTTACTTTTTAAATCTTCTAAATTTTCGTTTAAGAATTTTTCTAATATTTTACTTGACATTGCACATACCTCCAATAATTAATTTGATCAAGTGTACGTCTCTTAAGCACACTTAATTAATATGTACATCTATATTATACCACTAAAAATAATAATTTTTATACACTTTTTTATAATATTTTTAAATATTTTTTATAAAAAAAATATATTATACAAAGTTTTTATACTTTATTTAATATATTTTTCCATTAATAACATTTTTATATTATTGATATGATTTTTCATATTTCAAAATCATTTGTACGCTATTCAAATACACATATACGTAAAATGCGCAAATAACAGTATTTTCAGAATATTTTTATAACTTGTTTTTATGTGTCAATTTTCCAGAAATACCTTATTCGTAAACGCCTCTATATTCTTTTGGAATAAGTTCAGCAATTTTCATCATTATATTTTTCATTGTCCTTTCCTCATATTCCTTTTTGTCTTCCCCTTTTTCTCTTGATAGCATTTCAAATTGACTTCCTATATTAACATTTACATCTGCATAATGAAACTCCTCTGCACTCATATCTCCATCTTTATTAATTGGCAAAAGTTTCTCACTACCCCATATACCAATAGGCACAATTGGTACTTTAGCAAGCTTAGCAATCAATATTATTCCTTTTTTGCCTTCAATCATGCTTGCTGTTCTACTTCTTGTACCTTCAGGGAAAATTAAAACATTTTCTCCTTGCCTCAAAAGCTTTATTATTTTTTTTATTCCATCTTTATCAGCAGAATTAGGTTTAATTGAAGTTGTTTTAACTACATTAATTCCTAAACTTGTTGTTGAATTCTTTGATAATTTAATTCCTGCAACAAATGTTGGATCATACTTTTTAAGCACTTGACTCAATATTAATCCATCAGAGTTACTCAAATGATTGCATATAAATATTGTAGGTTCCTTGATATTTTGTATGTTTCCAAGTCCTTTAACTTCAATATTTGCATATTTTTTTACATAAGAAAACACTATTTTTCTACTTAAGAAATTTACTAAACATTTCGGTAAACATCCTATAAATTTTGCCATTCTAGGAGATATCATATTGTTCCATCCCTTTCAAACAGTAATAACATTATATTTATTGTAATTGTGAACTACTCCAACCACAAGTATACAAAGCTTCTTTACAGAAAATTTAAACAGCAAATTTTCTGTAACAAAAGTTAGATAGCCATTATTTCTATGTGCAAAAGCACTTGCCCTTATCTCTTATATCACTTATAATAATCTAACTTGAAAATATATTAGTTTGCCCTTATTTTTTAAAAAAGCAAATCAGCTACCTACATATATGTGCTAGAGTTATACTTATATTGTAACAGTTTTCTTAAATAATAACCATATCTAATGGTTATTATTTAAGGTCCTTATTTCAACATACACAGTATTTTTATGAACTAAATTATAAATCTTGTTAGTACATAATACAATATGATGCAGCTTTCTTTCCTATAGCTTTACTTTCTTCATATATTGAATTTATTTCTTCGTGTATGTATAATGCATTTCCACATACAAATATACCTTTGTCTTCCATTTCAGAATATCTATTTTCTGGACTTAAACAATTCTTAGTATGTATACCAGTTTCTAAATTGGTTAGGAGTTCTATTTCAGGAACCAAGTCAACAGACAACAATAGAGTATCGCATTTTACATATTCTTTAGTACCTTCTATTATTTCGCCTTGCTTATCCACTTGACCAATAGTTACTCCTTCTATTCTGTCCTTACCGTAAATATCAATTATAGTACTATTTAGTTTTAAAGGTATATCAAAAGCATCTATGCAATCTATTATATTTTTCTTCAAACCTCTTGGATGATCCATATATTCAACAATAAGTTTGACATTGGCACCTTCTAAAACCATTCTTCTAGCCATAATAAGCCCAATATTTCCCGAACCTAATATTACAACTTCTTTTCCTGGTAAAACACCTTCTATATTCACAAACTTTTGAACCGCACCTACTGTATATATGCCTGCACATCCATTGTAAAGAATATTCATATCTCCTTTTGGCATTTCACTGCATCCCGTAGCTAATATTATAGCCTTTGTTTTTATATTAATAATACCTTCTTTATCATTAACAGCAACAATACTCTTATCGTCTTTAATTTCCAATACCATTGTGTTTAATTTATACTCTATATTTAATTCTTCAACTTTATCTATGAGTATTTGTGCATATTCTGGACCTGTAAGTTTAACTTCATATCCTTCCATATTGTAATCAGCATGAATACATTGATTTAATATTCCACCTAAATCATCTTCTCTCTCAAAAATAATAATGTTATTTATACCATTCCTTTTGGCTTCAATTGCTGCAGACATTCCTGCAACACCACCACCAATTATAATTATGTCGTATTCATTCAATGCAAATTTCCCCCTTTCTTTTTTGGCTTTAGTCTTCAATTGATGCTCTCCTGTTTCTTATGCAGATTTATAATTTGAAAACTAACATACGTTTATAGATACTAAGAGGCAAAACAATGTACTAGAGTACAACCAGCAAATGATTTAATTTCGACCTTTACTATTCTATATTCACTATTCACTTATTAAGGGGTTTTTATATGTGAACTACTTTGGTCACAAGGATACGAAGCTTCTTTATAGAAAGTTTGCTGTTCAAATTTCCTCTAACAAAAGTTAGATAACCTTATTTCTATGGGCGAGAACACTTGCCCTTATCCCTCATAGTTTCAACTAACTTGGGAATACATTAGGTTGCGATACCTTGTATATTTTACGCATAGAAGGATTACTCTATACAACCTTATATATACAGTTATCAAAGAACTATATACTAATAATTTAGTATTTGTGCCAGTGACCTAATCTTGCATAACGTATGTCAAACGTTGGTATGCCAACATACATAATAGCAAAGGCTATCCCTTATTTTTCAAAGGTCAGATTAGCTATCTGCATACAGGCGTTAGGGTGACACTTATATTATAAAAGTTTTCTTAAATAATAGCCATATCAAATGGCTATTATTTAAAGTCCTTACATCCACAGGCATAAGGCACAGTGGTTTTACGGACTAAATTATAAAACTAAAGGGTCAAGTAAAAGATACCTTTTACTTGACCCGTCAATTCAAATCCATAAACTGGCAGGGGCACCAGGACTCGAACCCGGAACCAATGGTTTTGGAGACCACTACTCTACCAATTGAGCCATACCCCTAAGCACAGGTAGTATTATAGCATGTTTGTTTTAAAAATGCAATAATTATTTAAAAATTTTTGTATGCATTGTTATTGAACTTGAAAGCCAGCATTTTTTATTCTTTTAACAATTTCATCATAATTATCTGTTTTAAGCCTCACAACTATTTCTTTAACTTCTGTTGCTGTTTTAGGATCAACCACCACAAAACTTATAATGTTGCCATTGTTCTCTGTAATCAATCTAGACAATTTAGATATTTGACCCGGAATATCATATGCAATTACAGCTATTCTTTTACCTTTATCTACTCCAAACAATTCAGTAAACTCGTGGAATACTGCATGATGAGTAACTATTCCTTTAAAAGAGCCATATTCATCAATGACTGCAACAAAAGCAGTATTTTTAACTTCTAAAAAATGAGCAGCTTCTTCTATATTAGCTAGTGGTGAAATTGTTGGTACATCTGTTTTCATTACATTTTCAACCAAAAAATCTTCTAGTAATACTTTTTTGTCAAGTGATTTTTCAAAATAAAAAGCATAAATTCTCTCTTTTGATATAGCTCCGTAAAATTTATCTCCTTCTGCAACTGGAATAGATAGAAATTTATTTTCTTCAATTAAGTCAAAAGCTCTCTTAACCGATTCCTTTGGTGATACTGTAATTAATTTTTTACTAGGTAAAATCACATTATTAACAAACATATCCAATCACTCTCCTACTTGAATTTTAACAACAAATAAAACTATAATTTAGTAAAATACCTACTTTAATTGTATATAATATATATGACTAATGCAACATTTAATTCACTTCTTTTCTTTTTATGCCTTTTAGGATAAAATATACGTGAGGTGAACGCAATGAATTTTATTGTCAATAGTGTAAATGAAACTGAAAAAATAGGGATATTAATAGGCAAACGTGCTAATCCAGGTGATATTATATGCCTTGTAGGTGATTTAGGTACTGGTAAAACTCATTTAACAAAAGGTATTGCAAAAGGTTTAAATATTAATGAATATATAACCAGTCCAACATTTACTATAGTAAATGAATATGATGGAAGATTAAAATTATACCATTTTGATGTTTACAGAGTAAATGATATAGATGAAATAACTGCAATAGGATTTGATGAATACATATTTAGTAATGGCATAAGCATCATTGAATGGGCTAATTATATTGAAGATTTAATTCCAAAAGAAGCTCTATGGATAAAAATTGAAAAAATTTCAGATACTGAATTAAATAAAAGAAAAATATCATTTCAATTTTTAGATGAAAGATATAATTATGTAAAGGAGATACAACTATGAAGATATTAAGTCTTGATTCAGCCACTGAATCAGCAACATGTTCTATTTTGGATGAAAATAAACTTCTAGGTGAAATAATTTTTAATTATAAAAAACAACATTCCATTGTATTAATGCCAATTATAGATGAATTATTAAAAAACACAAATACTTCTTTGGAAGATATAGATGGTTTTGTTATTTCAAAAGGTCCAGGTTCTTTTACTGGTTTAAGGATTGGAATGGCCGTAGTAAAAGGATTAGCTCAAGGCACAAACAAACCTTTTGTAAGCATATCAACACTTGATGCTCTAGCATACAATTTAGCTTTTACAAATGGAATTATTTGTCCTATAATAGATGCTCTAAGAGATAATGTGTATACTGCATTATATGAATTCAATGGTAGTAAATTAAATAGATTAACAGATTATATGGCTATTTCAGTTAATGATTTAATATTGCTTTTAAAGGATGAAAAAAAATCGATTACATTTGTTGGTGATGCTGTCACAAAGTTTAAAGATAAATTAAACAGTGAAATTAAATATGTTAAGTTTTCTCCTACACATTTAAATATTGCAAAAGCATCATCATTAGCTGAACTTGGCTTGATAGAGTTAAAAAAAGGCTTTGCTGATGATTTGTATTCATCTGCCCCTGTATATATTAGAAAATCTCAAGCTGAAAGAGAATATGATAAAAGGATGAATTTATATGATTGATTATGATATAGTACCTCTTGAAAAAGAATACATTAATGATGTATATGAAATCAATAGATTATCATTAAAATCAGCTTGGAGTTTAGAATCAATAGAAAAAGAATTACATAATATATTTGCTAAATACGTTTTAATAAAACACAAAAACAAAATTATTGGCTTTGCAGGTATTTGGATTATTGTTGATGAGGGGCACATCACAAATATAGCAATTCATCCTGAATTTAGAGGTATTGGACTTGGAAATATACTCATGTATGAATTAATAGATTTGTGCTTACGAAATAATATTAATGCTATTACACTTGAAGTAAGAAAATCAAATATAGTTGCACAGAATCTTTATAAAAAGTTTGGTTTTGTAAAAGAAGGTATACGGGAAAAATATTATCAAGATAATGAAGATGCAATAATAATGTGGAGAACTAATAACATTAACATATGATGAAAAATTAAATTATATAAAAAGTTCATTTTGAAGTGAATTGACCTAATTTTTAGAAGCATAGAGTATTGTATGGAATATTGTTAAATAATTAAGGAGTGAAATACATATTGATTTCACTCCTGTTTTGCAGTTATATTGTCATTTTATGCTTAGGCATTTAAGATAAAACAAAAAGTGAAATATATTAGCATACTGATTAATCATTTTTTTGAAAATGCCTTAATTGTATTTTTACCCTTTGCAGTTACCATTTGTTCCTTATGAAGTATTGGCGAAACGCTCTTGTAGAGCAACATAGTCACTGTTGATACAATTGCTCCTTTGAATAGATTAAATGGAATAATAGACCAAATTATTAATGTTTTCAAGTCAATAATATTTGAATTAAATTTACTTGCCATGCTTACAAATGCTTCAATAGGTGCATTAAATGCTTTTGAATATGCTGGTATTAAAATATAGAAGTTAAGAGTAGCTGCTACTACTGACATTGCTATAACTCCAGCTATCATTCCTATTAATGCAGTCATTCTAGTTTTTCTAATATTATAAATGCAAGCAGAAACTCCCACTAAAACAGCTCCAATACTAAAATTAGCTATTTCTCCAATCCACATTGTATTCGATTTTAATATTCCATGTAGCAAATTTTTAATCAATTCTATTGCAATACCTGCTACTGGGCCTAATGCAAATCCTCCAATAAGTGCTGGCAAATCACTTATGTCTAGTTTAAGAAAACCAGGGAAAATAGGAATAGGTATTTCAATAAAATACATCAACAAAAATGCCATTACAGACAATAATGAAATCCTTACTAATTTGCTTAATTTTTTATTCTGCATTATATTAATCCCTCCAAAATTTAATATTTTCACAAAAGTGAAATCATTTTGCTAAAACAAAACATCCAGCCATGCTGCGCACACATAAATAAATGCCCCGACACAACCGTTCAGGGCATTCAACATACATATTATATACATCTTCTTTCATCCAGACTTTAACTGTCGGCTTCGGAATCTAACCGAATCAACCTTACGGCTCGCGGGCTTTACCGCCGGTGGGGACTTGCACCCCGCCCTGAAGATTCAATATTCACTTTTCACTATAATTATACACAAACTATTCACAAATTTCAACTTATTTATTTTACTTTTATTGTTATTTTTTCATTGAAAGAAAAATTCTTTTCCTCTTAACATCTACATCTAATACCCTAACCTCAACAATATCTCCAACCTTTACAATATCAAGAGGATGTTTTACAAATCTATCTGATAGTTCGCTAATATGCACTAATCCATCTTGATGAACACCAATATCTACAAATGCTCCAAAGTCAGCAACATTTCTAACTGTGCCCGTGAGTACCATACCTGATTTTAATTGGCTAAGTTCCATAATACCTGTTTTAAATATAGGCTTTGGAAGTTCTTCTCTTGGATCTCTTCCCGGTTTTTTTATCTCTTTTATTATGTCATTAAGAGTTGGAATGCCTATATCAAGCTGATTAGCTAAGCTTTCTATCCCAATAGATTTTACTTTATCATCTATATATTGCAATTTGCTATGTTTTAAGTCTTCTTCATTGTAATTTAATATCTTTAATAGATTCTTACATGCCTTATAAGATTCTGGATGAACACCTGTATTATCAAGTGGCTCACCACTTTCCATAACTCTCAAAAATCCAGCACATTGTTCAAATGACTTATCCCCTAATCTTTTAACCTTTTTAATTTCCTTTCTATTATTGAATTTTCCATTTATTTCCCTGTATTCAACAATATTTTTTGCTATTGCCTTATTTATACCCGACACATATGATAAAAGTGCAGGTGTTGCGGTATTTAAATCAACACCAACTGTATTAACACAATCTTCAACCACACCACTAAGTGATTCTGATAATTTTTTCTGGGATACATCATGTTGATATTGTCCCACTCCTAAAGCTTTAGGGTCTATTTTTACAAGTTCAGCAAGTGGATCTTGAAGTCTTCTTGCTATGGATATTGCTCCTCTTAATGAAACATTTATATCTGGATATTCCTTTGAAGCAAGTTCTGAAGCTGAATACACTGATGCTCCTGCCTCAGATACTATAACATAGTACAATTCTTTCCCTTTCTCAGCTTTAACTTCCTTAATTAATTCTGCTAGAAGTTCCTCTGATTCACGACAAGCAGTCCCATTTCCTAATGATATAACATCAACATCATTCTTATAAATTAATTCCTTCAATTCACTTTTAGCTTTTTCTTTATCATCATTAGGCATTGTCGCATGCACAGTCGCTGTATCTAAAACTTTACCTGTATCATCTAGCACAGCTATCTTGCATCCTGTCCTAAAACCAGGATCATATCCTAAAACATTTTTATTCTTTATAGGTGGCTGCATTAATAATGCTTTTAAATTAGCTTTAAATACTTCAATAGCTGATGTTTCTGCTTTTTCTGTCAAATACGCTCTTATTTCCCTTTCAATCGATGGATAAATCAATCTTTTTAGTGAATCCTTAACACTTTCCTCTATGAACTTATCAGTAATTGGATTTCCTTTTAAGCATTTTGAATTAAGATAATTGATAATTTTTTCATTATCAACAACAATTTTAACTAAAAGTATTTTTTCCTTTTCTCCTCTATTAATCGCAAGAATTCTGTGTGAAGGAATCTTTTTAACTGCTTCATTGTATTCATAGTACATTTCATATGGAGTTGTTTCAATATCTTTTGTTTCTTTTTCATTATTTTTAACTTCAATAATACCTTCCTTAAAAACAAAATTCCTTATCCATTTTCTATATTCTGCTTTATCTGATATTGTTTCACTTACAATATCACATGCTCCTTGAATGGCATGTTCTACTGATGTAACCTTTTTTTCTTCATTTATAAATTTTACTGCATACTCAAATATATTTCCTTTGAATTCACCCGATAATATTATTTCAGCAAGTGGTTTAAGCCCCTTCTCGACTGCTATGGTAGCTTTTGTTCTTTTTTTAGGCTTAAATGGTCTATATATGTCTTCAATTTCAGTAAGCGTTTCAGCTTTTATAATATCATTTTTAATTTTATCGGTAAGCTTTCCCTGATCGTCTATACTTTTTATAATAGCATTTTTTCTTTCATCAAGATTCCTAATATATGCAAGTCTTTCCGCAAATTTTCTTAATATGACATCATCAAGACTTCCTGTCCTTTCCTTCCTATATCTTGCTATAAAAGGTACTGTATTGCCTTGATCAAGCATTTCAATAACATTTTTTACTTGATTTTCTGTTATGTTAAATTCATTCATCAATTTATTAATTAATTCTATCATTGATATTAAAACGACATAATAAATAGAATCAACTACTTATTATATCTTCCTCCCTTCTAAGTGAACTCATTTTGATAAAACAAAACATCGGTACTTCAGGTGGAAACTCTACTGTACCTGAAGCAAAATATTCAATATACCACTTATTTAAATGAGAATATTGTAAAATCGATAAAACTTGCTAACATATTCATTTTATATTATTTACCGTATAAAATCCAGTTGTTTGATATATAAAGCACTTTCAAAAACAACTATTTGTGACTTATTATTTTCTTTCAAACGCCTAAACCTTTATTCATACATTTTTATAACATAGCATACTAATAAATATAAAAGATATATGAGGAGAAATAAATGAAAAATAAAATATTAATATTTCTTTTAACTTTTATGTTTTTATTATTTTTATCAAGTTATCACATTTATAAAAATATTCACCAATTTGATTACTCATCAGTTATAAAAAATATAAACTATATATCATCCGACGCTTTTAAAGGAAGACTACCTGGCACAATAGAAAATGATCAAATTGCCCATTACATTAAAAATGATTTCAAAAATACTGGTCTTAAACCTTTTAATAAAAGTTATTTTCAGTATTTCAATACAAAATGTCCTGTTAAAGTTCAAGGATATCCGTATTTAAAAGTTTGGGATAAAAATAATAATGTTATAAAAAAATACATATACGGCAAAGACTTTAAAGAAGATATGCTGAATTTTCGAAACAACAGAGTTAGATTTTCTAAAGAAAATTCAAAACTTCATGAAGATGAATACTTAGTCGTTAATTCAAATGGTAGTAATTTCTTATTTTATTCACTGAATAAGAATGAATTAGATTTCAGAAGTTCTTTTATTGAAAATGCACCATTTGATATGTATATAATGTTATCTGAAAAAACTTTTAATGACATAAAAAAATATTTAGATAATAATTATTCTATAAGCTGTTATATACCTTATATTGCAAAAGAAAAAAAGCTTTATAATGTCATAGGATATATTCCTGGAATCAATAAAAATGCATCACCAATAATAGTATCTGCTCATTTTGATCATATAGGGATGGATTTAAATAATACTATTTATAATGGTGCTCTTGATAATGCATCCGGTATTTCTTTCATTATGGAAATGAGTAAATACATTCATTCACTTGGGAAACCATATAGGAGTATTTTATTCATAGGCTTTAATGCTGAAGAATTTGGATGCATAGGTTCTAAATATTTTGTTGATAAGTACAAAGCTATACTCAAAGACAGTATAGCATATAATTTCGATATGATTGGTACGAACAATTCTATACCACTTTATATAGTTGGTGGCAAAAATGATACCGATAAGACACCACTTATTCATTCTGTTTCATATTTATGCTCAAAAGAAAAAATACCTTTTAATTACGTATTTTCTGATTCTAGTGATCATTCAAGCTTCAGAAATGAAAATATTAAAGCAATTACATTTTGTGATAATGATTTGAGCAGAATTCACACCCCTAATGATAAAGCCTATTTCATAAGTCAAAAGCCTATTGAAAGATGTTATAAAGTAGCTTCTCACGAAATTGTAAAATCCGCTTTTTTATTTAGTGCTCTATATTTGCACTGTAAAATAATTATGATAATTTCTTTAATTTCTATAACTATTTTAGTTATTATGCTTGTATATTTTAAAAAACAATACAAAGTAATCAGTAGCAAGTAAATTCACTTGCTACTGATTACTTTTTCTAAGATATTCTTTTATAAACATATCTATTTCTCCATCCATTACAGCATTTACATTTGATGTCTCAACACCAGTTCTGTGATCTTTTACGAGATTATATGGATGAAATACATATGACCTTATTTGGCTACCCCAACTTATGTCTTTAAGTTCTCCTGTTAAGTCTTCTATCTTTTCCTTATGAGCCATATCCCTTAATGCTATGAGTTTAGCTTTAAGAAGTTTCATTGCAGTTTCTTTATTCATAAACTGACTTCTTTCGTTTTGACATTGAACAACTATTCCAGTGGGCAAATGAGTTATTCTTATAGCCGATTCTGTTTTATTTACATGCTGACCACCAGCACCTCCAGAACGGTAAGTATCAATTTTTAAGTCATCGGGTCTAATATCAATATCATCCTGCTTCTCAGTCAATTCTGGAATAACTTCACATGAAGCAAATGATGTTTGTCTTTTACCATTTGCATTGTATGGTGAAATTCTAACAAGCCTATGTACTCCTCTTTCGGCTTTAATATATCCATATGCAAATTCACCTATTATCTTAATTGTAACACTCTTAATGCCAGCTTCATCTGCAGGTAAATAATCCAATATTTCTATCTTGTATCCATGATTCTCAGCCCATCTAGTATACATCCTATACAGCATTTCAGTCCAATCCTGAGCATCATTTCCACCCACACCTGTATGCAGAGTTAATATAGCATTGTTCCTATCATATTCACCTGATAACAATGTGTTTATTTTCATTTCCTCAATATCTTTTTTAAGAGATTTTAATTCGCTATTTATCTCAGCATACGATGAAAAATCCTTTTCATCTATACTCATATGAATAAATACTTCTAAGTCTTCCACTCTACTTTCTACAGACTTAAAACTATCAATACTTATTTTGATGCTTTTTGCATTCTGTGTAATCTGTTGAGCCTTGTCAACATCATTCCAAAAGCCTTCATTTTGCATTTCATTTTCTAGTTCCAATAGTTTCTTTTCCAAGGCTTCTAAGTCAAAGAGAAACCCTCATTTCTTCAATTTGATACACCAATATTTCAACTTCATTTAACATTTCTTCAAATTTAATTAACACTGCAATCACCTCTTATAGATTACTTCATTCTTCCACAACAGTTTTTATACTTTTTACCTGATCCACATGGACATGGATCATTTCTTCCAATTTTCTTTTCTTTCTTTATTGGCTGTTTTTTAACAGTATCATCATTTCCATGATTAGTTCCCGTAACCTTGGCAACTCTCTGTCTTTCTGGAGCCTTATCACTTCTATTTTGAATATGGAATAAATATTTAACTGTTTCAACTTTTATATTCCAAATCATCTCATCAAACATTTCGCTACCCTCAAATTGATAAGCTTGAACTGGATCTTGCTGTCTATATGCCCTAAGTCCTATACCTTGTCTTAGATGTTCCATATTATCTATATGCTCCATCCATTTAGTATCAACAACTCTAAGAAGTATAACTCTTTCAGCTTCTCTAAATTGCTCTTCCTCAAATTCTGATTCTTTCTGTTCATATAGTTTCAGAGCTAATTCGTACAATTCCTCCTTCATTTCATCAACAGACTTTTTAGCTAATTCATCAGGCTTAATAATTCCCTTAGGAAGATATATATCTTCAAGATAATCAACAAGTTTTTTAATCTCTTCATCGTGTTCTTCTTCAATACCCGTTATATGAGAATTTACTGCATAATACACAATTTCCTTTATCATTGAAAGAATCTCATCTTTAATATCTTCACCTTCTAAAACTTCTGCTCTCTGCTTATATATTATTTCTCTTTGCTTATTCATTACATCATCATATTGAAGTACATTCTTTCTTATGTCAAAATTATTTCCTTCAACTTTCTTTTGAGCACTTTCAATAGCTGATGATACCATCTTACTTTCAATAGCATCATCTTCACCAATTCCTAACTTTTCAACAACAGAACTCAATCTTTCTGAACCAAATATTCTCATCAAATCGTCTTCAAGAGAAATGTAGAATCTTGAAAGTCCTGGATCACCTTGACGTCCTGAACGTCCTCTAAGCTGGTTATCTATACGTCTTGATTCATGTCTTTCTGTTCCTATAACCTTAAGGCCTCCAATCTCACGTACCCCTTCTCCAAGTTTGATATCAGTACCACGTCCAGCCATATTTGTTGCAATTGTAACCATGCCATTTTCACCTGCATGAGAAACAATTTCTGCTTCCTTTTCATGATATTTAGCATTCAATACCTGATGAGGTACACCTCTTCTTTTTAACATTTCTGACAGCAATTCAGACTTTTCAATACTTACTGTACCTACAAGTACTGGTTGCTTCTTGCCATAAGTTTCAACTATTTCATCAACAATTGCTCTAAACTTTGCTTTTTCAGTTTTGTATATAAGATCTGGGCAGTCCTCTCTTGCAATAGGTTTATTAGTTGGAATTGCTATAACATCAAGACCATATATTTCTCTAAACTCATTTTCTTCAGTTAGTGCTGTACCTGTCATACCTGATAATTTAGCATACATTCTAAAATAATTTTGGAATGTAATTGTAGCTAATGTCTTTGATTCCTTTTCTACTTTAACTCCTTCTTTTGCTTCTATTGCTTGATGAAGGCCATCACTATATCTTCTTCCTTCCATAAGTCTTCCTGTAAATTCATCAACTATTATTACTTGACCATCTTTTACCATATAATCCTTATCACGTTTCATGCTATAATTTGCCTTCAACGATTGAACAACATGATGTTGAATTTGCATATTATCCGGATCTGCATAGTTATCAATATGGAAAAATTTCTCTGCTTTCTCAACGCCAGTATCAGTTAAAATAACAGAATTAGTTTTTTCATCAATTTCATAATCTTCTTCAGTTAAGCTTTTTACAAAATAATCAGCTACTTTATAAAATTCTGTTGATTTTTCTCCCTCACCTGAAATTATAAGTGGAGTTCTAGCTTCATCTATCAATATAGAGTCAACCTCGTCTACGATAGCATAATTCAATTCTCTCTGTACTCTTTCTTCCTTGAATATAACCATATTATCTCTTAAATAATCAAAACCAAATTCATTATTCGTACCATATGTAATATCCGAACCGTATGCTTCTTTTCTTTGTTTTGAATCCAAATCATGCAATATACATCCAACTGAAAGTCCTAAAAATCTATATATTTGACCCATCCATTCACTATCTCTTTTTGCCAAATAATCATTTACAGTAACAACATGAACACCTTTACCTGATAGTGCATTTAGGTATGTAGGCAAAGTTGCTACCAATGTTTTACCTTCACCTGTTCTCATTTCTGCAATTCTTCCTTGATGCAGTACAATACCACCAATAAGCTGAACTCTGAAGTGTTTCATATTAAGTACTCTCCATGCAGCCTCCCTAACTACCGCAAAAGCTTCAGGTAAAATATCATCAAGTGTTTCACCCTTATCTAATCTATCTTTAAATTCTACAGTCTTACCTTTTAATTGTTCATCTGTAAGTTTCTGCATTTCTTCATCATAGGACTCTATTTTTTCCACTATAGGTATTATTTTTTTTATCTGCCTTTCACTATATGTTCCGAATACTTTCTCTAATAACTTCATTACGCGCAACCTCACTATCTAATTTAATAAAATACACTTACACTCAATAAATTATACCATCTAATCGCTTCTCATTCAACTTACATTTTTTAAGCATTTTTTAAAAAATAACCCCCACAAATGTGAGGGTTATTTTTATAATTCAGGTTCAATCAAACCATAATTTCCATCTTTCCTTTTATAAACAACATTTATATCGCTTGTATAAGCATCTCTGTAAACATAAAAATCATGCCCCAATAAATCCATCTGAAGTACAGCTTCTTCTGCTGACATAGGTTTAATGCCAAATCTTTTAGTTCTAACTATCTTAGGCTCTTCTTCATGCTCATCTTCTTTAGGTATCAAATGATATATAAGTGCATCTCCTCTACTTCTCTTTTCTAATCTAGTTTTTTGTTTTCTAATTTGTCTTTCAACTTTATCTAAAACCAAATCTATAGAAACATACATATCCTCATTAGCTTCTTCTGCTCTTAATATAACACCATTAAATGGTATAGTTACCTCCACAACATGTGTGTTTTTTTGAACATCTAATCTTACAAACGCTTCAACATCAGGTTTAAAATATCTATCAAATCTTGACATCTTCTTTTCTACAATGTTTTTTAATGCTTCAGTAACCTTTATGTTCTTGCCAATAACTCTTACCTTCATAGTCACAACCCCTCTCACGAATAAAATTATGTGTATTAATTATATTGCTACTATATGTAATATATTATCCTTTTCATGCATAAATCTCAAAGTCTATAATTGCAATTCTCAGAATATTAAATAAAATTATATCGTTTTCTTTTAATATTACTTGTCCATGTATCTAATTAATACTATATACAATAGGTGATATTTACATTAAAAAGTGCTATAATAAAAGTACATGGGCATTTGTACACTTTTAATCGATTCTATAAGACTCCCATTTCTATGAGTGGGAGATTCAAGCTTTTTGCTTCATGTGGAGTAGAATCTCCACATGAAGTCCCAATGTTTTGCTTTAGAAAAACAATTTCACTCGTTATTTTCTTTTAAATGCCTTATATATTTGATTTTGCTGCTGTTAATACAATTACACTATTTGCATTATTATTAATCAGTTTTTCGGCACAATAAAATGCAGTCGCACCAGTAGTCATAACATCATCAATCAATAATATATTTTTTTCTTTTATATCGTTTTTATCACCTATAAATTCAAAGCATCCCATAATGTTATACCATCTTTCATCATAATCTAGACCTATTTGATCTTTAGAATCCCTGTTTTTTTTAAGCAACTCTAACATTTTTACGTCATTATGTTGTGAAATATATTGTGCTAAAAATTCACTTTGATTATATCCTCTGATTTTGAAACGTTTTTTAGTCATGGGGACAAATGTTATATAATCAAATTTTATATTTTTTTCATATATAATTCTTTGCATCATTTCTGCTAATGCCTTCCCAGATTTAAAATCACTTTTATATTTTAGATTAACTATCATCTCTTTAATTACACTTGAATAATATGCAACACTATAACACTCTATTTTTATTTTTCCATCTTTTTTAATGTAATACCCTTCAGTACAAAATCTTATTTTGGAATAGCAACTATCGCATAAAAAATTAATATCTTCAGAATAATTATCACATACGCAACATTTATCCCCATCAGAATATACTAAATTCAGAGTACAATTTAATACATATACTAAATTTGTAGCAACTTTTTTGAGCATATCCATAATACCCAGCTTTCCTTTTAGATATTTGAAAGAAAACAACAACTCAAATATAACTATATTTAATTATGTCTTATACATCCATAATCCTTGTAATTCTCCACCTAAGTGCAGAATATCTTTCAAAGCTTCTATCATTCTTTATCATGAAACTTAATGCTTTCTCTGAACCAACAATAATAACCAATTTCTTCGCTCTAGTAATACCTGTATACAATAAATTTTTGTTCATTAAGAGCGGTGGTCCCATAAACATAGGTATTATAACAACTGGAAATTCACTTCCTTGGCTCTTGTGAATAGTTATTGCATATGCTAATGTAATTTCATCTAAACTAGTATTATCATATTGTACTAACTTATCATCCTCAAATATTACTGTAACATTTTCATCTTCATCTATGTCACAAATATATCCAACATCTCCATTAAAAACACCCATTCCACTATCATCAGAACCTAATTTGTTCCATTTTATGGAGTAATTATTTTTTGTTTGCATTATTTTATCGCCTATTCTAAATACAGTATCGTGAAATTTTTTTTCTTTTTTATCATTACTCCTCGGATTTAGAACATTCTGAAGCTCTATATTAAAATTCTCTACTCCAAGCACACCTCTTCTCATGGGTGACAATATTTGAATATCATTAATGTTGTTCCATTCATTATTGAATTTTGGTAATCTAACATTTATAAGTTCAATTATTGTGCTTAATATTTTATCTCTTTCTTCGCACCTCATGAAATAAAAATCATTATTTTTTTTATTCAATATAGGCATCTCTCCATTATTTATCTTATGTGCATTTATAATTATCATACTTTCCTTAGACTGCCTAAATATTTCTTTTAATCTAACAACTTTAACACATTTACTTTCAATAATATCTCTCAAAACGTTTCCAGGACCAACAGAAGGCAATTGGTCTACATCTCCAACTATTATTATTCTAGTACCATAATTTATAGCTTTAAGAAGATTATTCATAAGCATTATATCTATCATAGAGGCTTCATCAATTATTAATACATCACAATCTAGGGGAGATTGTTCATTCTTAAAAAATTCCATACTATCCTGCTCACCATATCCTAATTCTAATAGTCTATGTATTGTTTTTGCTTCTCTTCCTGTTGCTTCAGCCATTCTTTTAGCAGCTCTGCCAGTTGGTGCAGCCATGTAAACATTTAAACCTGCATTTTCAAAAATATCTATTATACAATTTATAATTGTAGTCTTACCTGTTCCAGGTCCACCCGTTATGATTTCTATTCCATAGTTAACAGCACCTATTATGGCTTCTTTTTGCGACTGTGCAAGACTAATATTGTTTTTTTCTTCAAACTTATTTATCTCTTTTTCTATATCTATTTTAAGCTTCTTATATTCTCCTACAGTCAAGTCTATTACTTTTTTAGTTACACTAAGTTCTGAGTAATAAAAAGGTATTGTAAAAACACATTTTTCTTCTTCTATAGTTTCTATCTTTATTTTTCCCTCAAGAGCACATTCATAAACACCCTTATCGACATTTTCTTCAGAAACTTCTAAAATATCCGCTGCTTCTTTTATTAATTTATCATATGGCATATATGTATTTCCAAGGGTGCAAAATTCATTTATTACATACTTAATACCACTTTGTATCCTAAAAGGTGAATCTTTTTCAATACCCAAATTTCTAGCAAGTTTATCTGCCATTTTAAATCCAATTCCTCTTATATCATCAGTTAATCTGTAGGGATTTTCTTTGACAACATTAATAGAGTTACTGCCATATTTCTTGTGTATTTTTACACATTGCGATATAGAAACACCATATGTCTGCAAAAACACCATTATATCTCTAATCTCTTTCTGCTTCGAATACGATTGAATAATAACTTTTATTTTTTTATCCCCTATCCCTTTTATCTCTCTTAGTCTATTAACATCATTATCTAGTATGTGTAGTGTTTCATCTCCAAAATGTTCAACAATCTTTTTAGCAGTTACAGGTCCTATTCCTGAAATAACTCCTGAAGACAAATATTTCTCTATTCCACTTATTGAATTAGGCACTACTTCTTCACAAACTTCAACTTTAAATTGTTTACCAAATTTAAAATGTTGCGTCCACTCACCTTCAACTTTTAGGTTCTGACCTTCTTGTACATATGGCATATATCCTACGATTATCGTATTATTTTTTCCATATTTAAATTTAGCTACAGTATACCCATTTTCATTATTTTTAAACACTATATTTTCTATAACACCTTTTAGTTCCACAAAAACCTCTCCTAATTATTCACTTAAATAATCAATTCATAATATTCTAACAAAAGCCGTTCATTCAAGAACGACCCTTATTAATTATATACATTAAATGTTATTATTATTAAATATTAAACATCTCTAAAAATAATTTATAAACATGTTAATACATTAGACTTGCTATTTTTTAAATACTTTATAGATATTTTTTGATTTCTTCAATTTTATTTAGTTTTTCCCATGGTAGGTCAATATCAGTTCTTCCAAAATGACCATATGCAGCTGTTTGTTTGTAAATCGGTCTTCTTAAATTCAATTCTTCAATTATTGCCGCTGGTCTTAAATCAAACACCTTCTCAATTATATCTACTATTTTTTGTTCTTCAATTTTACCAGTTCCAAAAGTGTCAACAGATATTGATACAGGATGTGCAACACCAATTGCATAAGCTAATTGAACTTCAAGCTTATCTGCCACCCCTGCTGCAACAAGGTTTTTAGCTACCCATCTTGAAGCATATGCAGCCGATCTATCAACTTTAGTTGGATCCTTTCCTGAGAAAGCTCCTCCTCCATGTCTTCCTGTGCCACCATAAGTGTCAACTATAATTTTTCTTCCTGTTACACCAGAATCGCCTTGTGGACCACCAACAACAAATCTTCCAGTTGGATTAATAAAATATTGAGTTTTACTATCTAAAAGTTCTTCTGGAACAATTGGTTTTATTACATTTTCTATAATATCTTTTTCAATTTGTTCATGAGTAACATTTTCAGAATGTTGACTAGAAACTACAATTGTATCTATTCTAATAGCCTTACCATCTTCATACTCAACAGTTACCTGAGTTTTACCATCTGGTCTTAAATATTCTAGAGTGCCATTTTTTCTAACTTTTGTTAATCTTCTCGATAATCTATGTGCTAAACTAATAGGAAGTGGCATGTATTCTGGAGTTTCATTTGATGCATATCCAAACATCATTCCCTGATCTCCTGCACCAATTGCTTTTTGGTTATTCATTTCTCCCTCTTTTACCTCTAATGCTTCATCTACACCCATAGCAATATCATGTGATTGCTCATCAATTGATGTCATAACAGCACATGTATCACAGTCAAAACCATATTTTGCTCTTGTATACCCTATTTCTCTAATAGTGTTTCTAACTACTTTTGGTATATCTACATAGCAATTTGTAGTTATTTCTCCCATTACTAAAACCATACCTGTTGTTACTGCTGTTTCACATGCTACTCTTCCATATGGATCCTTTTCTAAAATAGAATCAAGTATTGCATCTGATATCTGATCACAAATTTTATCTGGATGTCCTTCTGTTACTGATTCTGATGTAAATAATTTTCTCATTTTCATTTCCTCCCCTACTAATAAAAATAAAAACCTCTTCTACAAGAAGAGGTAAGTTTCCTTCTCTCTTATCTTGCAGCAAATCTGCAGGAATTAGCACCATAATGCAGAGCATCGGTTGCTGGGTTTCATAGGGCCCTTCCCTCCACCTCTCTTGATAAGAATTCAATAATTATATGAACTATATTTAAATACTTAATTTTAACACTTATGACATACTAGCACAGTTAAAAATAACTGTCAATATGTTTTACACTTAATTAATACTTAATTTTCAGTTTATTAATATTTCTAATTTATTTTTATGAAATCTAAAACGGACTAAATTACAAAAAAACACCCTAAGGTGTATTTTTATGGTGGTGGAGGAGGATGGATTCGAACCATCGAAGCGAAACGCAACAGATTTACAGTCTGCCCCCTTTGGCCACTCGGGAACTCCTCCGAACATGGAGCTGGCAATAGGACTTGAACCTACAACCTGCTGATTACAAGTCAGCTGCTCTACCAATTGAGCCATGCCAGCATACTCATTCTATTATCTTTTTAACTTTATTATGGTGGAGGAGGATGGATTCGAACCATCGAAGCGAAACGCAACAGATTTACAGTCTGCCCCCTTTGGCCACTCGGGAACTCCTCCCAATAAAACTAATACATTCAATTTTAAGACATCACCGTCGTTTGCCGACAATGAATAGTATACAAGTTTAACATTATATTTTCAAGTCTAATATTCTTTATTTAGCAAATTTATTTTGATATTTCTCAATATATCTTTAGTTTTCTCGTGTATAATTATGAAAACACAACATCAATAACTTTAGTATTTTACTTGACTTTAACTGTTGTTTCCTTCATTATGAACCCTTTTAATATATTCTATACATGAATTTTTCTATTCACTTAGTGTAATAAATATATTATAATTATCTACTATAAACAATATGTTATTGGAGGTAACCATGCAAAAATTATTAAGTAAATTGAGAAGATGTATTAATGATTACAAATTAATTGATGAAAACGATAAAATTGCGGTAGGTTTATCTGGTGGAAAGGATAGCCTTACTTTATTACAACTTTTAAAAGCTTATCAAAGATTTTCTCCAGAAAAATTTGATATTATTGCTATTACTTTGGATACAGGAAATGGTGCTGATTTTAAACCACTAGTTGATATGTGTAATAATTTAGACATTGAATACCATATTATTAAAACAGATATAAACGAAATTGTTTTTAACATCAGAAAAGAAAAAAACCCGTGCTCACTATGTGCAAAAATGAGAAGAGGTGCACTAAATGATACTTCAAAAAAACTTGGATGTACAAAAGTTGCCCTTGGTCATAATAAGAATGATGCTATAGAAACTCTTTTAATGTCTATGTTCTATGAAGGTAGATTAAGCTGTTTTTTACCTAAAACTTATTTAAGTAGAATTGACATTACTGTTATTAGACCTATGCTTTATATAAATGAAAGAGAAATAAATAGCCTAGCTAGGAAATGCAACTTACCAATAGTAAAAAATCCTTGTCCTGCAGATCGAAACACCAAAAGACAATTTATGAAAGAACTAACATATAACTTGGAAAAAGATTTCCCTAATTTAGAAGATAGATTACTAGGTTGTTTAACTAATACAAAACAACTTCAAATTTGGGAGAAACCTTCAAGCAATGAGGAAACAGTGGATAAAAGTTAGGTAATGGATACTATAACGTAAAACGAAGTGCTAGGAAGTGAACTCGTTTTGCTAAAGCAAAACATCGGGACTTCAGGTAGAGATTCTATTTCAGCTGAAGCAAAGAGCTTGAATCTCCCACTTATAGAAGTGGGAGTCTTATAAAATCAATAAAATCGATAAAAACAGCTACTGGATTTTAGTTTCTAAATTCACTATTTTAGGGTTTTTCATTTTTTTGATCAACTACGTCCATATCAATAAATCTATCTGCAATATCTCTTATCTTTTGGTAATCTTTATCTGATAATCTTATTTTCAATAGATGTAATGCATCTATTATACCTTGTTTTTGGTTTTGTGATTTTAATAATTTTTCTATTCTAATATAATCCTGAACATTAAGTTTTTGTGCAATCTCAAACAATCGCATTTTATCTTTCACTGTCAAACTACCTATTATTTGTGAGGTCTGAACTTTAAAAACTGGTTTTTCTTCAGCATATTCATTTTTTATATTTTTAGCTAAAATATCATACTCATCTGCTTTTTTTATTTTAGAATTTGTTTTATATTTTCTATCTACATTGCTTTTAATGCTATCATAACCAGTATTCATCCCTGTATATATTAATTTATCATGTGTTTCACAGCCAAAATGCTTTAATTTTTTATCTGAAATTACTAATTTAACATTTATGGAATCATAATTAATATATTTTACATCCTTTTGTTCATATTTCGCACATTCACATTGATTTACACTATCCTTATCTGCTTTATATGACATTTTTAGATGTTTATCATCCTCAAAAACCTTTGAATCTTTAGTTTTATTCAATTCTCCATCACTAAATTGTGAATCCAATCGATTAACTGAAAAATAATCAGCATCATTTTCTACTAAATATGTTATACCCACTGTTATAGCAAATATTAAAATTCCAATAAAAATATATTTTTTCATAACTACACCCCGTTCAAATTCTTATATAATTAATTATTCCATTTTTTATATTTTTTATACTTTTTTCATAATATAGTGTTGATAATTTTCATATAGATTATAGAGGGAGGTGTAGTTCATTGAATAAAATCAAATGCCATTATAGTGACCCTTTATCATATTATAAAATAGCATATTTTTTAAAAGATTATATTGACAATAATACTTTAATTATGTGTATTGGTACAGATAGATGTATTGGAGATTGTCTAGGTCCACTAGTAGGCACTTTTCTTAAAGAAAATTCTTTTCCTTTACCCGTTTTTGGTACCATAAACAAACCAATACATGCTCTTAATATAAGTGAAAATATAAAAAAAATAAGAACAAAATATAAAGATTATAAAATAATAGGCATAGATGCCTGTTTGGGAGATACTGATTCAATAGGCGAAATAGAAGTTAGAGATTTTCCTATTCATCCTGGAAAAGGTGTTGGAAAGTCACTACCTCATATAGGTGAAATTTCTATAATAGGAATAATAGATTCAAGTGAGAATAATGAATTATTTTCAAACAGAAATATTCGTTTAAATCTTGTCATGAATATATCAAAAGTAATTACTCATGCTATAATACACTCATATTATTTATACTCTTTAAATGAAAAAACAAGCTAAAAGCAAATTATATAGCTTGATAGCTTGTTTATATTAATAACGCATCATATTTAACTAATTAATAATTATTTTCTAAAGCCTTACCTGTTCCAAGTGCAACACATGAAATAGAATCTTCTGCAACATATACTGGAACTTTAGTATACTCTTGAATAAGTTTATCCAAACCATTGAGTAATGCACCACCACCAGTCATAACAATACCTTTATCTGATATATCAGCAGCCAATTCAGGTGGTGTTTTTTCTAATACAGAATGAGTACATTCAGCAATAGCATTAACCGCCTCACTTAAAGCTTCTCTCATTTCTTCAGAAGTAACTTCGATATTTTTAGGTAAACCAGTTATTAAATCTCTACCTCTTATCTCTTTTGTTTTAATTTCATCATTTTTATAGGCACTACCAATATTAATCTTTAAATCTTCTGCTGTTCTTTCCCCTATCATCAATTTGTGTTTTTTTCTTATATATTTGATGATAGCTTCATCAAACTCGTCTCCTGCCACTTTTATAGATTGTCTAACAACCATACCACCTAAAGAAATAACAGCTATATCAGTAGTTCCTCCACCTATATCTATAACCATATTACCACTTGCTTTTGTAATATCCAAGCCTGCTCCTATAGCAGCTGCAACTGGTTCTTCAATCAAATCTACTTTTTTAGCACCAGCATTTCTAGCAGCATCTTCAACTGCTCTTCTTTCTACCTCAGTAGCCTCACAAGGAACACAAATCACCACTCTAGGAGCAGATAACCTTCGTCCACACACTTTTTGGATAAAATGCTTTAACATTTTTTCAGTAATATCATAATCGGATATTACCCCATCTCTTAATGGTCTTATAGCAACAATATTCCCTGGTGTTCTACCAATCATTTGCCTTGCCTCTTCCCCAACAGCTAACACCTTATTATTTTCCACCTTATTAATAGCTACAACCGAAGGTTCCTTAAGTATAATTCCCTTACCCTTAATATATACTAAAACTGTAGCCGTTCCTAAATCAATTCCAACATCAGTACCCATACCAAAAAAAAACATAGCTTTTCACTCCTGCTCTAATATATTATAATAATATACTCTCTTAGAACTATAAATTGTTCCTCTGTCTAATATTATATACGTTTTTTAGACTATAATAAACATATTTTATAAATTTTTTTAGAGCGATTTATATTTTAACTTTGTAGCTCTTCCACCTCTTATATGTCTTTCAGCTTTGTTTAATTCTAATACAGATTTTGCTTCATGAGCAATCTGAGGATTCAATTTAGGAAGTCTTTCAGTCATATCTTTATGAATGGTACTCTTACTTACTCCAAACACTTTAGCTGTTTTTCTAATTGTGGACTTTGATTCTATTATATATTTAGCTACTTCTAATACTCTTTTCTCAATATAGTCTTTCAAAGTACTTCCTCCTTATATATTCTATTACAATAATATGCAACAAGATAATTGAAAATACATTTCAAAATAGTCACTCTCCATAAAGTTACGGAAAGTGACTAAAAACTGAATATTATTTTTCCTTTTCTTCTTTTTCATAAGTTACATATTTAGCTGGATCAATAAATTTGTTTGCATTGCTCAGTTCTTCATAGCTTCCGTTACCTTGAAGTATAGAAAAATGAAGATGTGCACCATATTTTTCATACGCAGATCGCAAAGTTGTATTTCCAACTTTACCTATTTCCTGACCTTTTTTTACTTTCTGTTTTTCCTTTACTTCTACATTTTTATCTAAATTAGAATAAACAGTTTTTAATCCATTTCCATGATCAATAACAACCATTGTTCCATAACTTTTTAGATTTTCACCAACCTCTTCAACAATTCCATCGGCAGCAGCAAATACCGGAGTTCCAACATCTGCTTTAATGTCTATTCCAAGATTTTCTCTATAAATAATGTTTCTTTCACTACTTCCAGTAGCATAATATTCTGGAATCTCAGAATATGCTCTCGCCAATGTGCCTTTAACAGGATTAGTAAATTCAAGCCTCAAAGGTTTTGAAACCGATGTTGTCTTCGGAAGAACCTTACCGCTATCGTGAATTTCAATCTTAACATTGGCTTTTGTTTTATTATCTGCAACAATTTTATTATTTTTATCAGTATTTTCTACAAGTAAAGCATTATCCGGTCTATTATTTATATACTTTGTATTATTCTTAGATAATTGTTTTTTTGTAGATGATGGATTAACTGCTACCTTTTTATTACCTATAGTTATTGCGGCTATCACAGCAACTACACATAAGCAAACAAATAAAATTACATAGAATCCTTCTTTCTTGAAAAATTTTTTACCTTGATTATTATTATTTGGTTTATTTTCCATTACAAACACCTCCTGTTTGTAATTTTGGCCATTTGTGAACAAATAATACATGTATTATGAAATTTTTTTATTTTTTTACTTGTACATTTTTTGTAAAAAAATAACCCGCATTTTAATAGGTGCTAGGTCAATTTTATAAATTAAGTTTTTTCTATTCTGTTAAGTATTTAATACGTGTTATATCAACACCCTGATAATAATGTTTTAATATTTCAATATAGTTCTTTCCTGTTTTAGCCATAGCATTTGCACCCCATTGGCTCATGCCAACGCCGTGGCCATATCCCTTGCATGTTATAGTCATATAATTAGGACTAAAATTTATGTTAAAATTAGCAGAAGTAAGCCCAAACATATTACGAAATTTAAAACCTGTTATTATTATATTACCTATCCTTATTTCCTTAACACTTCCACCTTCTGATCTTTTTAATATTTTTACATTTTGATGTAAATTGTATATATTAATATTAGAATTAGAAAAGTATTTATTAATAGTTTTAACCACACTATTATAGCTAAATTTAAATATAGTATGATATTTAGGAGCGTTTTCTTCACCGGGACTAGATACACTCCTTAAGTACGGTACATTAACCGAAAAAACTTCACTTGCATCCTCAGTTCTACCACTACTTGTAGAAAAATAGAACGGCTGTCTCACAATCTTATCATTGTAAGTTAAAATCATGCCTTTTGTTGAATCTACAGCTTTGCATATTTTATTCCAATATTCTTCTCGTTTATTCTTTGACCATGTTTTCATTATATTTGCTTTACTGATATAAACTTGACAATTTACGGTATCATCTATATCGGCTCCCTTGGCTCTAGCATATTTTTTACCCCCAGCACTTTCCATATGACCTAAAGCATAAGTTCTTGCCGCAATCGCTTGTGCTTTTAATGCTTCTAGTTCAAATCCTACAGGCATTTCTGCTGCAACAACTCCCTTAATGTATTCCTCTAAATTCATTTTTTCTATTCTCTTCTCTTTTGTTAAATATACTTCTATGACTGGATTTATAGTTAAATCACCAATACCATTATCTCTATATTTAACTGTACTTTCCTTTATTTTAAAATTATTTTGGTTATATGAAATCACTTTTTTTGTTCTGTATATTTTACTGAGTATTGATACTGATAAAAGGAATATCAGTATAACTATTAAACTTATTAACAAAGTATTTCTTATTCTGATATAATCATAATTATTTTTCATGTATTTCTCCTTTTAATGTTTTTAAAAATATTTACTATATATAAATAATTATTTTTATATCGTATAAAATATTACAATTTCATTCCATTATTCTTTCTATGTTTGCTCCTAAGCCTTTTAATTTCTTTTCAATTTCAACATACCCTCTATCAATATGGTATATATCATTTATTATTGTATTTCCTTCTGCAACTAATCCTGCCAATATCATTGCTGCACCTGCTCTTAAGTCAGTAGCTTTAACCTCTGTTCCCGTTAATTTATTTACTCCTCTGATTATTGCACTTCTTCCATCAATTTTTATGTCTGCACCCATTCTTTTTAGTTCTGAGGCATGCATAAATCTATTCTCGAAAATAGTTTCTGTAACAACACTTGTTCCTGATAATACACTCAGCAAGCTCATAATTTGTGCCTGCATATCTGTTGGAAAACCCGGATAAGGCATTGTTTTTATATCTACAGGCCTCAATTTTCTTGTTGCATCAACAATAACACTGTTACCATAAGTGTTGAGTATTACTCCCATTTCACTAAGTTTCGCAATTATAGGTCTCATATGCTCCTGATTTATTCCATTTATCTTTATAGCACTATTTGTTATAGCTGCTGCAACCATGAAAGTTCCTGCTTCAATTCTGTCAAATATAGGTCTATACACCACACCTCTTAATTCTTTTACACCAAATATTTTAATAGTATCTGTTCCTGCCCCTATTATTTTTGCTCCCATATCATTCAAAAAATTTGCCAAATCCTCTATTTCTGGCTCTGCAGCACAATTTCCTATAATAGTTTCCCCATCAGCAAGTACAGATGCCATAATTATATTTTCTGTTGCTCCAACTGATGGAAAATCAAGATAAATTGTGTTACCTATTATCTTGTTAGCCGAAGCGTCTACAAATCCATGACCCAAATCAATCTTAACTCCTAAAAATGTAAAACCTTTTAAATGCAAATCTATAGGTCTTGTCCCAATATTACAACCTCCCGGCAAAGTTATTCTAAATTTTCCAAAACGAGATAGCATCGGTCCCATTATAAGAAATGAAGCTCTCATTTTCTTTACTAATTCACTAGGTGGTTCAATATTTTTAATATTTTCAGTATTAACTATTAATTTCTCATTTAAAATATCTATATTTACATCTGCATTTAATGCCCTTAAAACTTCACATAAAACAAACACATCTTCAAGCATAGGTACATTTTCAATAATATTAGTGCCTTTACATAATAAACATGCTGCTATTATTGGAAGCACTGAATTTTTTGCAGTACTGATTTTAACTTCTCCATTTAATTTTTTACCACCTTTAACTAATATCTTTTCCACTATATTCATCCTTTCATAAATATTCGTATTTAATAAGAAACAAAAATTTCTGGAGCTCCAATTATCAAATAAATACCTGAATTATAATTACATACTGCAAAATTAACATCAATCCAATGATTATCTATCTTTTCTCTTCTAAATATTTTTGTATACGCTGTTGTTGAATATCCATTATATAACTTTAAGCTTTTAATATTTAAAGCACCTACTCGCCTCAGTATTCTACAAATATTATTGTTAATGCATTCAATATCACAATCTTTATTAATTTGCTTTGCTCGTATGTACCAATTAAAATCTAAATAATATTTTTCATCAACATTCAAAGTGTTTATTACATTATCTTTTAATGTTATCAAATCCTCTACTGATATATGTTTAACAGTATTTGCGGAAACTGGTTGAATATATGTATTGCTCATTGGAACATATTTTATAATTTCTATGGAAGTCTTATACATATTATTTTGTTTTATACATTCAATATATCCTTTTATATTTTTGTTCTTAAATTGCAAACAATCACATATATTATTATTAATCATACTAGTAATATCACTCTTACCTATATTCAAAACATTTTTCAATGCATCATATATTGTTTTAGAATTATAACATGTTAAAAATTTAATTTTAATTCCATAATCAACAATATTACAATTGGACTCCCTAATAACGTTATCTGTGAAATTTATACATTGTTGAATATTGCTTGAATCATTTTTTAAAACATTTTCTGATGCATTTGGTGAAGAATAATTTACAAAAATAATCATTATAACAAATAAGAATAAAAAATATCTTGTTTTTTTCATTAATACCACCTACCCTCTTTTAAGTATTGTCATATTTAGGCAATTTATTCACTATTATCAATTTAGGCAATAAAAATTATTATCCAAAATATTTTTATATTACCAATATATATATAGATGCTATAAAATGTGAAAAGTAAAACCGTAAAGAAACAATTTTCTTTACGGTTCAGACTTCCACTTACATTCATCACACAATAGAACTATTTTATTATTAAGAATTTTCAATATACCCTGTGATATTGAAAATTCTTTTTCTACTCCATCTGAAGATACGAAACGCACTATTGATGGAATCAATACTGTTATTAATGGAGAATGGTTTGGAAGTATACCTAAACTACCATTTATATCTGTTACAAAAAGTTTTGATATTTCTCCATTGTAAAATGTACTCTGAGGTGTTAATACACTTATATCCATTTTTCCCAAAAGAACCACCTATTTCATTAATCTTTTTTTAAATTCAGCAATCTTTTTTACTTCATCGACTTTGCTTTTTCAACTACATCATCTATGTTTCCTGCGAACAAAAAAGCACTTTCTGGTAAATCATCATATTTCCCCTCTAATATTTCCTTGAATCCTCTTACTGTTTCATTTGTCTTTACATATTTACCTTTCATTCCAGTAAATTGTTCTGCAACAGTAAATGGTTGCGATAAAAATCTCTGTATTCTTCTTGCTCTGTTAACTACTTTTTTATCCTTATCTGAAAGTTCATCTATCCCTAAAATAGTAATTATATCTTGTAATTCTCTGTATCTTTCAAGAATATGTTTTACTCTTACAGCAGTTTCATAGTGTTCTTTACCTACTATTCTTGAATCCAATATTTTTGATGTCGATTCAAGTGGATCAACAGCAGGATATATGCCTAGCTCAACTATACTTCTTGAAAGAACAGTTGTAGCATCTAAATGAGTAAATGTAGTAGCTGGAGCTGGATCTGTAATATCATCTGCTGGAACATAAACTGCTTGAACAGATGTAATAGACCCTTTTGATGTTGAAGTAATTCTTTCCTGGAGAGCTCCCATTTCCGTTGCTAGGGTAGGTTGATAACCAACAGCACTTGGAATTCTCCCTAAAAGTGCTGATACTTCCGATCCCGCTTGAGTAAATCTAAATATATTATCTATAAAAAGAAGAACATCTTGACCCTGCTCTCTAAAGTATTCCGCCATAGTAACCCCAGTAAGAGCCACCCTCATTCTTGCACCTGGTGGTTCATTCATTTGTCCAAATACTAAAGCTGTTTTCTCAATTACACCCGAGGAAATCATCTCATTGTATAGGTCATTACCTTCTCTTGTCCTTTCACCAACACCTGTAAATACAGATAACCCTCCATATTCTTTTGCAATGTTATTTATAAGTTCTTGTATTAAAACTGTCTTGCCTACACCAGCTCCTCCAAACAAGCCTATCTTGCCCCCTTTGGGATACGGAGCTAGTAAATCTATAACCTTTATACCTGTTTCAAACATTTCAGGCTTAACTGCCTGTTCTTCGAAGGATGGCGGCTTTCTATGTATAGAATAATACTCCTCTGTCTTAATATCTTCTTTACCATCTATTGTCTTGCCAAGTACATTAAATAATCTTCCCAAAACTTCTTTCCCTACTGGAACCATGATAGGTTTACCAGTGTCATAAGCTTTTACTCCTCTTTTTAAACCTTCTGTGCTTTCTAGTGCTATCGTTCTAACTATATCATCACCTATATGTTGTTCAACTTCAGTGATTATTTTTCTGTTTCCTAAATCTATCTCAATAGCATTATATATATTGGGAAGTCCTTCTGATTCAAATTTTATGTCAATTACAGGTCCAACAATTTGTACTACATTACCTACCTGTTCATGCATAATCACATCACTCCATAATATATCAATTTTAGCTATATATTAACTATATACTAGCTTTGAACTTCTGCTCCACCTATTATCTCTTCTATTTCTTGTGTTATTGTGTTCTGTCTTATTCTGTTATACCTTTTTTTTAGTTCATAAAGCAAATCGTCTGCATTTTTAGTACCTGACTCCATAGCCTCCATTCTAGAACTTTGTTCACTTGCTTTAGCATTAATCATAAAATTTAATAATTTCTGTTCTAAATAAGCATTTATTATATAATCTTCTGCTTTATCATTTAAATCATTTTCATAAATAATTCGCATAGAATCATTTTTTACTTTTTCTTTCTCCTGATTATTCTTATTATATCTGTTATTTTTGTTATCTTCATTATCTTTAATATATTTGTAGTTAGCGCTATTAATAGGTAATATCTTTTTTAAAATAACTTCTCTTTTAATAACAGATAAGTATTTAGAGTAAATAACATATATCTCTCCAATTTTTCCTTCATCAAATAATTTTTTACACATTTCCGATATTGTTTTTGCTTCCTCTATGGTTGGAATATCTGGCACATCAACATACTCAGCAATAGTCCTATATTCGAATCTATTAAAAAACATCTTTCCTTTTTCACCCAACGTAATTATACTTGGAGCTTCTTTTAATTCTTTTAATTTGTGAATAGTAAAATTTAAAATACTTGAATTATAACTACCACACAACCCCATATCTGATGTAATAATTATGTATAATTTATTTCTTACACCATTACCAAATACATAACGTTTTATGCCTTCATAATATCCTTGATTTGAAATATCCATCATATCTCTCATTATTTCTTCCATATATTCATTGAATTTATTATTGTTTTCAATATACTTCTCAATTTTTTTGACTTTTGATGAAGCAACCATTCCCATAGCGTTTGTTATCTTTTTTATGTTTTTAATGGATTTAATTCTCTTTTTTATTAAGTTTAATTCTGAACCTGACATACACAATCATCTCATTTTTCTATGGTTTTTAAGTATTATTTTTTAGTAACATTTTTGTATATTACTTTTTACAATATTTTTTACATTACTTTTTATCTATGTTGCTTTTTTCTGTACTATTTTTTTCTATATCATTTCTTCTTAAAAATTCTTCCTTAAATTCTTCAATAATATTATTTATTTTATTTTTCATATCATCACTCAATTTCTTTTCTTTAATCATTCTTTCTTCAACATCTCTATAATGATCATCTAAATAAACAAATAATTCATTTTTAAACTCTCTTATTTTTTTCACAGATATATCCATTAAATAATCATGAATTGAAGCATATAATATAATAATCTGCTTATCAACCGACATTGGTTTACTTTGCTCCTGTTTCAATATCTCCATCAATCTTTTGCCTTTTTCTAGCTTTTTTTTCGATTCTTCATCTAAATCTGTTCCAAATTGAGCAAAAGTTGCTAGTTCTCTGTAGTGAGCCAGTTCTAACCTTAATGTACTTGATAGTTCTTTTATTGCTTTTATCTGGGCATTTCCACCAACCCTTGATACAGAAATACCAGCATTAATAGCAGGTTTTTGACCAGAATAAAACAATTCAGATTCGAGAAAAATCTGACCGTCTGTTATAGAAATCACATTAGTTGGTATATATGCTGTTACATTTCCTTCAAGAGTTTCAACTATAGGAAGTGCTGTTATTGAACCTCCTCCTAATTCATCTGAAAGCCTTGCCGCCCTCTCTAATAATCTTGAATGAAGATAAAACACATCGCCAGGATATGCTTCTCTACCTGGTGGTCTCCTCAATAGCAATGCCATAGTTCTATATGCTACAGCATGTTTCGATAAATCATCATAAACAATCAAAACATCCTTTCCATTGTACATAAAATACTCACCAATACTACATGCTGCATATGGAGTTATAAACTGAAGGGGAGCACTGTCAGCCGCAGTCGAAGAAACTACTATACTGTAATCCATTGCTCCATTTTTGTTAAGAGTGTCTACTATTTGAGCAACTGTCGACTGTTTCTGCCCAATTGAAACATATATACATATTACATCATGTCCCTTTTGATTCAATATAGCATCAACCGCAATTGCCGTTTTCCCAAGTTGCCTGTCTCCAATTATGAGTTCTCTCTGCCCTCTTCCTATCGGTACCATAGCATCTATGGCTAAAATCCCTGTTTGAAGTGGCTCAGTAACGGACTTTCTTTGTATTACACTAGGTGCTTCCCTTTCAATAGGATATTTTTGAGAAGATTTTATAGTTCCTTTTCCATCTAAAGGCTCACCTAAAGGATTAACCACTCTACCTATAAGAGATTCTCCTACCGGTACTTCAACAACTCTGTTACATCTTTTTACTATATCACCTTCTTTTATTCCTTCTTCAGAACCGAGCAGAACACAGCCAACATTGTCTTGCTCTAGGTTTAATGCCATACCATAAACACCAGTATTGAATTCTAATAATTCTCCTTCCATACAATCTTTTAATCCATATACCCTTGCAATTCCATCTCCAATTTGTATAATAGTACCTGAATCAACAATCTCAGTTCCTACTTTATAATCTTCAATCTCTTTTTTTATAATTGACGTAATCTCCTCAGGTTTAATGTGCATTCCATCATCTCCTCATATAGAGAGCATACTCTTTTTTATTGCATTAATTTTAAATATGATAGTATCATCAATAACATCATTGCCTACCTTTAAATAAACACCACCAATGATATCTTTGTCTATTTTTTCTAAAATCATTATTTCCTTATTATACTTTTTTTCTAATACTTTTTTTAAATTTTCTTTTTCTATTTTTGTAAGAGGTATTACAGTCATTACCTCTGCCTGTATCTTATTATGTCTTTCCAAATATATTTTTTCCATTTGATTTAATTTTTCTTTAATAAACAAAATCCTTCTTTTTTCAATCAATATGAGTAAAAATGATAACAACTCATCATCAATATTACCTTTGAATATATTTTTGAATATTTGTTTCTTTTTAGCAGTATTTATTTTTGGATGTTCAATCACTGTCTGCAATTCTTTATTATTATTTATAAAATAAACAATACTTCTTAAATCATTCATATATTCTTCAACTTTTCCTTTTTCTTCTGCTATTTCATATAATGCCAAAGCATATCTTTTATCCAAATATTCATACATCAATGCATACCTACCTTATCTATAAACTCTTCTATTAATTTTCTATGTTCACTCTCGTTTAGCGTTTTTTCAAGTACTTTTGCCGTTAATACAACTGATAAATCTACAACTTGCTTTTTTATTTCACTATTGGCTTTTTCCTGTTCAATTTTTAATTCTTTCTTTGTTCTCTCAATTATTAATTTTTGTTCTTCTTTAGCATCTTCAATAATCTGAGAATACACTTTTTCTGCCTTTTGTTTATAACTCTCTAATATGTCCCTACCTTCTTTTATTGATTTATTTAAATTTTCCTCACTTTCTCTTTTTCTAGCTTCTGTTTCACTTTTTTCTTTTTCTAGCTGACTATATTGATTTTCTATTTCTTGCCTGCGCTGATTAATAAAATTACCTATTTTGTCAAAGAAAAAATGTTTAAGAACCAAAAATAATATTCCAAAATTAACTATTGCCGCAATAACTTTGCTTGGAACTATACTCATTTCCAAAAATCCCCTTTACCTATATATAACCACTATTTAATCTCAGAAATATAGCCGAAAAGCTTTGCATTTCAGCAAATTCTACTCCAACAAATATCACTATTTAACTCCAACAAATATCAAAAGTATTGATATTAATAAACTATATATGGCTGTTGCTTCCGATAATGCACCACCTATAATAAGCATAGTCATTATCTTACCACTAGCTTCGGGTTGCCTTGCTATACTCTCAACTGCTTTTGCAGTCGCATTACCAGTCCCTATTCCACCACCTATACATCCAATAGCAGCTAATCCTGCTCCTAATGCAGTCATTCCTAAAACAAACTCTCTACCCATTATAATAATCGGCCACAGAAACTGTAAAAACTGTAACCTATCCTCCCTTCATTTATTTTGCTTTAAATTTTGCAGTTTTTAGTTAATTTAGTGTTCTGCTATAATCTTTAGATTTATCATTGAAAGCATCACAAAAATAACCATTTGCAATACACCATCAAACAAATCAAAATATGTATGAAGTATTACAGGAATACCCATCTCCATAAACCATGATAATTTTCCAAGTGCAGAATAAGATAAATCAACAATAATACTTGCCGCAAGCATATTCCCGAATAATCTTAAACTGAGTGATACTGGGAAAACAAATCTTTCCATAATATTTATTGGTGTAAGAACCCACAATGGCTTTATATATCCTGAAAAATACCCCTTTACACCTACTCTCTTAATAGCATAAAATTGAATTACTAAAAAGCTTATAAGTGCCAATCCTAATGCTACATTATAGTCTGCAGTTGGTGGTTTAATACCAAATAATCCTGTCAAATTCATAAAAAGAATATAAATTGACATGGTTCCAAAAAAAGATACAAAGCCAATATATTCCTCTCCAAGATTACTTACAATAACTTTGCTTATCGATTCATAAAATATCTCTGCGGAAGACTGCCCACACTTAGGTATTTTATGTAAACATTTACTTAAAACAATTAAAATAATAATTATTATAGCCATGATAACCCATTGTGTAACCAAAGTATATGTAATATCAAATGATAATTTTCCAAATAACAAAATAGTCCTTATGGGAATTTCTGTTTCCATAGTATCACTTCCTAATATTTTTACATGACCTTTATACTATATTCTCAATGCCACTTTCACCGAATTTTTCTAGTATGCTAATTTTTACATTACCTTCCTACTACCTAAAAACAAACCTATAAATTGAGAACTATAACCTGAAATATATGGTATAATATTGTATCTATTTTGCTTGATAAGCACAATTGCAACAGCACAAACAATAACTACTCTCATAATAAATCCAGATATAATATATACTATATCTGTTTTTTTATTATTTTTTAGATTATTTTTATTGTTTTTATTAATTAATAGTTTTTTAGTTACTAATACATTTATAAAAAATGTCACCAAACTTACAGATAGACCTAATGCATAAGAATAATAATAGCGACCAAATAAATAAAATACTAATAATGTGATAATAATACCAATAATTAAGTTACTTAACACTACACTCTTCACCATACTATTTACTGAATTTTTAAGATACATATAAACCTCCAAATCATCTTCCTGCTTTATTTTGTGCAAAAATTAATTATATATTCCTTTACATATAAAAAATCTCTGAATTTACATCAGAGATTTTTTTATCGATTCTATAAGACTCCCACTTCTATAAATAGAAAATTTAAGCTTTTTGCTTAAGGTGGAGTAGAATTCCCACCTTAAGTCTCAATATTTTGCTTTAGCAAAATGAGTTCACTGCAATTCTATATTTAATATTTATACTTCAAAGTTATAAAACCATATGCTAGAAACAAGCATATGGTTTTATAACTTTGTAAATATATCTATCTTTCGACTATTATTGAAGTTCCCATTCCTCCTCCAATACAAAGCGTAGCCAATCCTCTTTTCGATTTTCTCCTTTGCATTTCATATAACAACGTAACAAGTATTCTTGCTCCAGAACATCCAATTGGATGACCAAGTGCTATTGCTCCTCCATTTACATTTACTTTATTCATATCAAACTTTAAATCTCTAGCAACTGCAATACTTTGTGCTGCAAAAGCTTCATTTGCTTCAATTAAATCTATATTATCAATAGATAAATTAGCTCTTTCGAGTGCTAATTTCGTCGCTCCAACAGGACCATACCCCATAATAGATGGATCTAACCCTTTAGAACCATAAGAAACTATCTTAGCTAATGGTTTTACACCCAATTCTCTAGCCTTATCAGCACTCATAATAACTAATGCAGCCGCACCATCATTAATTCCAGAAGAATTCCCTGCAGTAACAGTTCCATCCTTCTTGAATGCTGGCCTTAGCTTTGATAATACTTCTACAGTTGTTCCGAATCTAGGAAACTCATCGGTATCAAATACAATATCACTTTTTCTAGTTTTAACAACTACTGGAACTATTTCATCTTTAAATTTACCTTCTTTTATTGCTTTTTCTGCCAATTGCTGTGATCTTGCAGCAAATTCATCCTGTTCTTTTCTGGAAATATTCCACTTTTCAGCAATATTTTCAGCAGTTATTCCCATATGGTAATCATTAAAAGCCTCCCATAATCCATCTTTTATTATTGTATCAACAATTTTTCCGTCTCCCATTCTTTGTCCCCATCTCGAAGTTGGAAGTACATATGGTGCTAATGACATATTCTCCATTCCACCTGCAACAACTACATCCGTATCTCCTGCTTTTATCATTTGTGCTGCTAATGATACCGCTCTCAATCCCGAACCACATACCATATTTAATGTAAACGCAGGTGTTTCAACTGGTATACCTGCCTTTACAGCTGCTTGTCTAGCAGGACTCTGTCCTTGTCCTGCTTGAAGAA
>Ga0114934_10000121_pt1 | contig 44872 bp, 31 predicted proteins | sample 4SBtaG_2_FD_99695 | JGI IMG/M metagenome (GOLD analysis project Ga0114934, IMG submission 99695) | Deep subsurface microbial communities from Kolumbo volcano to uncover new lineages of life (NeLLi) - 4SBTROV10_white metaG | ecosystem: Environmental > Aquatic > Marine > Volcanic ...
GCGCTTTACCACGGCCGATGCGAGGATTAAATTAAAAACACTTTATCCGTCAATACAAGTGTGATGGAGTACTAGTACTCCATCATTGTTGTATTGACGGGTATATCAGACGATAAGCAGCCATCTGCTTTGTTGCACTCGCTTGACACGTGCGACTAGTCCTGCGCTCGTGCGCCTAGCAGCTGACCACTTCTCGACATAACCTATCCCCCAACACAACTGTGATGGAGTACTAGCTTAGACTCTTAAGCACTAAACTCGCTGAATAGAGCCACCACTGTTATTGAATTACAGAGACATCGTCAATTCGCGCGTAGTGTGATTTACTTCCCAGCACGACAACAATTTGAGGACTCTTCAGCTTGATCGAAAATGCCTTTATACCCTGCAGTTTAACCCATCGTCCCCCCGGGATTATCTGAGAAGCAAAAACCCGTGACCGCCAACGACCATAGCTTTTATAACGAACATATAGACGAGCCTTGGTCGTTTGTGCCGCCCTGAGCCAAGCGGAAGCGATAACTGGAACACGTGCTCTTAGATCTGCTCTAAGCGGAGAATATGCTGCGTATCGAGTCCAAAGGCTGCGTCGTCCGGTATGGCCACGCCTGATAGACCGTACACTTGCATACTTGCTTAGCTTACGCCACTTTTTAATAGGCTTTTCCATTTTTCCGTTGTACACCAGATATTTGAGCGACTTCCTGGAAGAAGCCACCTTGATTCTGACCACGGCATCCGATTCATTAGCATTGCCATCAGAAAGAGTGTACGAAAAATTATCCAGCCCCCTAAACCCAGTTGCAGGCGAATACACGAACTTTCCATTTCCGAGATGATTCAGCACGCCATTTGCAGGGTTTGTCCATTGGGTGACCGATAATGAATCGCCATCCAAATCAACATCGTTATCCAATACATTAACTGATACCGACCGATTTTTTACAGTGACTACACTGTCGTTTTTTGCTATAGGTGGTCGATTTGTATCACCCACACCCGAAATACCATTTGTGACCTTAGTCGGATACCAGGCTGCTATTAACGGTGCCGCAACATTCAGTGCCCGACGCGCATCCGCACCGTTCGATAAAGTACGCAATTTTCCACACGGCCGCCCCTGACAAATACTCAAGGCAGGTGTTGAATGGATCTGAATCCGTCCGCTACCTGAACTCACACCGTACGCGCTTTCATAAGCCATCACAGTGACAAATTTACCATCCTCACCCCAACCACGACCCCATACTGCAAGACCTCCTGCACTACCCTGCTTTGGGCTGTGGCCCAGGCCCATAGTGTGTCCTATTTCGTGTGTGAGTGTTCGACCGCCACAGTTGTGTCCACTCAAGCTATATCCATAGTCCTTCATATATGAGGGGAATGTAAGCGTGGTCTTATTACCCTGAGGCACATAACCTATTCCACAGAGGCCACCACTTTGCGGCACGATGGCTGCTACCAGATCAGCGCCATATTTTGTTCTAAGACTTTGAACTGATGCATTGGTGCGTAAGCTGTTTAACTGGGTGCTACCCAAAGAATTATCATTCGGCCATCTATGTTGTTGTAAATGAACCAGTCGATATCGGTAATTTGCATTTGAATTTTCCAGTGCTTTATTCGCATAAGCCATATAGCTGACAAAACGAGCATCAGGATCTGAAATTAAACTGGATGCATGATCAGAATACAACCCCAGGACATCAACCGTATAAGTCTGCCCAGCGGCAGAAAATGAATATAGCAACGCCCCAGTGACGACCAGGTTACGCATAAATTTATTTATCAAACACGACATGCTGACACCTTTTTCAGTTTCATATAACTTAAGGTTGTGATGCTGGAACGACAACATCATCTCCCTGCTTACCACGAGTCAAATCTTCCTCGTTGAAAACACTCCCTTCACCGGTATCGTTATCAACCGATATTTCATAAATCGACCCACCCGTTGCAACAGTGACATAGGTCGTTATACTGCCTTTGGTGATGGTAAAAGATGCAGTCTCGTGGGAACCATCAAGCGGCCCGCTCCAAACCGTTACTTTTCCGTTTAATTCCGTATGCATATCACTGACAATTCCATACAGCGGCACTTCCTCCTGGGGTATCTCCAACTGTAAAGGTTGTCCCAGAACAACCTTGTCAAACGCATCCGGTAACAAAACGATGGGTTCTGACGATATACCCTCTTCCCTGGTCACAGAATGTTTCGATCCATCTGACAATTGCCACAGGCTAACCGGTCGGTCTTCGATCTTATCTGAAACAACTCTTAGTCCACTGTCATTGCTCGATAATTGCGCAGTCATTATCGGGTCAGTGCCATCTCCTGCAACACCCGTCACTATTACCCGCCTATAAACACCATCACCATCTATAATTCCCAGAAAACTATAGCCGTCAAGCAATTGCTTTATAGCCTGATTCCAGGTCGATGCCTTTATATGCTTTCGTACCGACTGATTTTTCAATTCATCAGCCAACTCAATTGAAATACCGCTACGTTGGCTCAACAAAGTCACTGCGTCGCTCAATGGTTTTCCATCGAAATACAAGCTTATGGAATGATCGATCGAATTGTTTTGCTGCAAAAGAGTCTCTGAAGCGACATTTTCAGCAACACCGGCACACAAACCCGAGCTGCCAATAACACTAGCAAATAACAATGTTAGTGTAAAAACAGAATCATGGGCTCTTCTTCTCAATCCATTGTGGAATAATTGCATCAATAACCTATTGATAAAACATCACGTGGAATAAATTAGGTCAACTGAAATCTATATTTCGATAGACTAAATTATTACTGACCATTTCTGGCCTATTAGGTTCGGTTCGCACCGATTAAAATTCACCAGAACAGAAATAGTCCATTATTATAGGAAACTACACATTAAAAAACTGTGACCGCGCTAACAATTTAGATATTGGTTGTTTTATTCGAATCGAGCAAATAATCCAACCACAGATTGGACAATTTTTCCGGTACAGTATTCTGGCGTAATCGGGCATTCAGGTGTGTAAAGTCCACCCGATCAAGATCCTGATCCTGGTTATAGCAGGAGTATACAAAGTATTCTTCGCCACTCTCAGGATCTATATGCTTACACAAACACTGTGCACACACTCCCTTCATCATGCATTGCATAGGCGAATTGATCGACCCGGTCGCCTTGTGTTGTTTTAGATAGGGTTTTAGCTGACTATAGCGTGCCTGCTTGACTGCCGCCATCATTCGATCCGAACCGATAACGATCATTTCATCAATTTCATTCAGTGCAATCGGAGTATCGCCAAAATCACCTTTAGCGTACCATTCCATTGCCTGCAGGATGTTGCCAACACAGCTCTTATCCTGAGGCCGGGTTACCGCCACAGGTTTAGCATCCGGCAATGGGTCCACTGACCAGACTATAACATCCGAGGCAGCTTCAATATCCGCGATCTTAAACACGTCATGCGAATGTTTATAACCCGCAAAATAAACCACTTTATTGCCAGCAGCCCGCATGGCTTTACCGATAGAAAACAATACCGCATTTCCTAATCCGCCGCCAGCAAGCAATATTTTTTTTCCTGAAGGAATCTCAGTCGGAGATCCAGTAACCCCCATCACTACCACGGGATCTCCAGCTTTCCACAATGCACACAGCTTGGATGAACTGCCCATTTCCAGCGCGATAAAAGAGATGAGTCCCTTTTCCTTATCCACCCAGGCACCGGTTAAAGCAATACCTTCTGTGGCTAATACTGTATCGTCTATGATCGGTGCGCTGGCTTCAAAATTTTGCACCCGATAAAACTGGCCTGGGTAAAATTTTTGTGCCTGTAACGGTGCCCGAACCACCACTTCGATTATTGTTGGTGTTAATCGATTGACTGCAGTTATCGTTGCCTTAAATTGACCGTCAAGTAATGCGGAAAAATCCTTCCAGGCATTATTTCTGCTCATCTGCGAGCCTGCATCCAAGTCTTGCAAATGTTTTTCGAACAGACGTGTTACATAAGGATAACCGTCTTTTGCGCTTGCCATCGCTTTTACAACATTGCCAGCATAAACCGGATGGTTATCACCATAGAATGAAATATATTTTCCGTTCTTTTTATATGAAGTCAGAGGTGAAGGCCTGCCTATTTTTGGGCCACCCTGATCCATCATCGGTACAAGTTCAAGCGATTCTTCCTGCCAATCGGCTTCGTGGTTTTGAAAAAACTTGCCGACCATTTCGAATGTCCCGGGATGCTCGCTCTCGTAAATTGTATTCGGAGATGTACCTGCCGCAACGTATAAACTTTTTAATGGAACTTCGATTTTTTCCCCCGAACTGATCCAACGCCCGTCGTCCTGACGCATTTTTTCAAATCGAACGGCAGATAAATGCCCATAGTGATCGTCTATTGCCTGTTCCGGGCTCATGCCTTCCGCCCAGGAGATCCCTTCCTCTAGTGCTTTTATGATTTCTTCGTGGTTCTGTTGATAAGAAGGCGCATCTTTCATGCCTTTTCTATAGAAAAGTGTCACCCCACCCCATTGTTGCAACAGGGGCTGAAAATTCGGCACTTCACCGACTGAAACCGCCCGATTACGCTCCGCCTGTATTGCTTTACCATGTTCGAGAAATTCCCCAAGGATCAAACTTTCTTCTTCATCGTAGCGCGATAATACTGATTCTTCTCCAAATTGCAGAACCAACTTCTCATAGCGATGTAAAATTTTCTCCACCTGCAGCGGATAGTAGGCCATTAGCTCAGTACAGGTATCGATAGCAGTCAGACCACCGCCTATCACACCGGCTGGCAGACGTACCTGGAGATTGGCCAAAGAGGATCGCTTGGCTGCACCGGTCAGCTGTAATGCCATTAAGAAATCCGATGCTTTTCGGATTCCTCGCGTCAGATTGTTCTTTATACCGATGACTGTGGGTTTACCCGCGCCACTGGAAACAGCTATGTGATCAAAGCCCATTGACCATGCATCGTCGATGGTCAACGTTCCACCAAAACGAACTCCACCAAATACCTTGAATGTCTGACGTCTGGCCAGATTTAGATACAGTACTTTAAGAAAATTTTTATCCCAGCGAACTGTGATTCCATACTCAGCAACACCACCGAAACCCGTTAGAATGCGTTTGTCCAAATCTTCATAAAGATCATTAAAATCTTTTACCGGCTGAAATCCTGATCCTCCCTCACCAACCAGATATTCGGGCAGAGGCTCAATTTTCAAAGCATCGATACCCACCACACCAAAACCTTCATTTATCAAGTAGTGCGACAGGGTATAACCCGCTGGCCCCAAACCTGTTACCAACACATTCTTCCCGTTATAAGGCAACGCAAAGGGGCGTTTTATATTTAGCGGATTCCAGCGCGTCAACAGACTGTAAATCTCGAATCCGTAGGGCATAAATAACACATCGGTAAGTACTCCGGTTTCTATCTGAGGTATATCGACAGGCTGGGTTTTCTGGTATATACAACCCTTCATGCAATCGTTGCAAATTCTGTGGCCAGTACCCGGGCACATCGGGTTATCGATAATAACCAAAGCCAACGCTGCAATACTGTCACCCTGACGTTTTAGCAAATGCATCTCGGAAATTTTTTCCTCCAATGGACAACCGGTAATATCGATGCCAAGTGGATTGATTTTAAAACCCGACTGCTTTTTATTGCGCATACCCTTGGAGCAGGAATCAGTATCGCGCTCATGACAATAAATACAATGGTCGACTTCATAGAGGATTTCACGCTGTCCGTAGCGTTTATCGGTCAACCCAAAGCCGTCTCTTGCCCGGCGCTGCTTCTGTGGCCCCATTAAACATGAATAGTCATCCTGCTGATGGACTTCAACTTCAACCAGATTGTCGAAATCGGTTCTCCCTGGCATCTTGAACGAGAGCCATCCTGAAACCTTATGGTTATGTTCAGGAACCACTCTTACTGCAAATTCCCAGCGTTGAAACCATTCGAATAGTGATTCTAAAAATTCGGAGGGACTGTCCATATCCAGTTCTTTCGCGAACGCAATTCTTGTTTCCTCGTTACTCGAAAGTGAGCGACGCAACTGATCAATCATTTCCGGCGCAGGACAATCCATCGGTAGTGGATCAGCACTCTGCAAATTAAGATAATAAACAGATAATTTGTTCAAACTTACCGCAGCCGATGCGAATCTATATTCTTGATCGAGATTACTGCCATTTCCTGCAAAATCCGTCTCCAGCAACAAATTAACCTTATCGTCAATTTCCTGAAAATCCCATTGCTCCGGTTTCTGTTTACGAAACTTTTTCGCCCCTTTTGCAACAATTTCACGTTTAAAGGTAAATATCGTGTCTATTTCATCTTTAACCGAAGCGATTTGAGAATCTCTGCTCGATTCAACCTTGAATAGTTTCGCTAAAAACAACCCCAGGTGAGGCGCCATACGAACTAATAAGTCAGAAATCGCTTTTGCTTCAATATTGGATCCCTGACTTTCTTTGTATTCTGCGAATTCATTGAACAGCTGGCTATCCTGCTGATTTACAGACAAATCAAACAGTTCACTTAATTCCTTCAATCGATCAACTTCGAATAAATCGGAAAATTCGAATCCGGAAATTCCCAGGCTAATGGTTTCCTCCGAATGGGTCTTATCTGTTACGTCTTTCATTTCAGAATTGCTTTTTTGTTTTTTTTACATGGAAAAAGGAAAGGAATTACACTGAATATTTGATATTGGGCTATCGATTATTGATCACATTATCCGATATTGATCCCGAACTAATTTATTTTCATACCGGGTAAAGCTCCGCTATCAGGTTGCATCAACCATATATCTTTACCACCGGGCCCTGCGGCCAATACCATGCCCTCAGACAACCCAAATCGCATTTTTCTCGGTGCCAGATTAGCGACCACTACGGTCAGTCGATTTTCCAACTGTTCAGGAGTGTAGGCTGATTTTATACCGGCAAAAATGTTACGTGTTTCGCCACCAAGATCAACAGTCAATTGCAAAAGTTTATCGGCACCCTCAACGTGTTGAGCTTTGACGATTCGTGCTACTCTCAAATCAATTTTGGCAAAATCAGAAAATTCAATGGTTTCCGAAATCGGATCAGGGGGTATAGGCGGTACTGTTTGGGATCCAGCTTGCAGGCTCTCTATGGAAGCATCCACCATCGCGTCTATTTTATTTTTCTCTACCCGTGTCATCAATGGTTTAAAGTTATTAATTTTATATCCGGTCAAAGCACAAAGCTTATCCGGCCAAACTAAGGGTTCGCTATTCAAAAACTGTTCAGCATCAGCAACCAATACAGGAACCACCGGTTTCAGATATGCGATCAGTAGGCGAAACAAATTAATACCTGTACTGCACACCTCGTGCAATTGCACATCGGCGCCCTCCTGCTTCGCCAGAACCCAGGGTTTCTTATCATCAATGTATTGGTTGGCCCTATCCGCCAATAGCATAATTTCCCGCATAGCCTTACCAAATTCACGCTCTTCGTACAATTTCGCGATTGTGCTATTCGCCGCGACAAACTCTTCAATCAACTGCGGTTCGGAGCAAGCTTCCGACAAAGTATTATCAAATCGTTTTTTTAAAAAGCCACTGCATCGACTGGCAATATTAACCACCTTACCAACAAGATCGGAATTAACTCTTTGTAAAAAATCGTCGAAATTCAGATCTATATCATCCACGCTATTGCCCAGTTTTGCGGCAAAATAGTAACGTAAGTATTCTGGATTAAGATGATCCAGATAAGTTCGAGCTTTTATAAAAGTGCCTCGGGACTTCGACATTTTTTCGCCGTTAACGGTTAAAAATCCGTGTGCAAATATGGCTGTCGGTGTTCTGAATCCTGACCCAACCAGCATGGCGGGCCAAAAAAGAGCATGGAAATAGATAATATCCTTACCGATGAAATGATACAGTTCAGCGTTACTATCAGGCTTCCAGTATTCGTCGAAATCGAGGCCTTGCGTTTCACAAAGCGACTTAAAGCTGGCCATATAGCCAATCGGTGCATCCAGCCAGACATAGAAATATTTGCCACTGGTATCCGGGATTTCGAATCCAAAATAAGGCGCATCCCTGGAAATGTCCCATTGCTGCAAACCAGCATTTAACCATTCCTGCAATTTATTACTGACTTCCGCTTGCAAATGACCCTCTTGTGTCCATTTCGACAACATGTCGTCAAATGCAGGCAAATCAAAAAAATAATGCTCTGATTGTTTCTCGATAGGCTTCTCGCCGGAGACTACCGAAATCGCGTTTTTCAAATCTGTCGGTGAATAAGTCGCACTACAGACTTCGCAATTGTCACCATACTGATCCTGCGCACCACAACGAGGACATTCACCTTTAATAAATCGGTCAGGTAAAAACATTTCCTTTACCGGATCGTAGGCTTGAGTAATGGTACGGGAGCTAATATAACCTTTGTCACGCAGACTGAGATAAATCGATGTGGAATAATTTTTATTTTCTGGCGAATGCGTACTGTGATAGTTGTCGAATTGAATGCCAAAATCCTTAAAATCGGATTGGTGTTCCACTGCAACATTTTTTATCAATTCTTCCGGAGTCGTACCATCCTCCTGTGCTTTCAACATGATGGGTGTACCGTGAGTATCATCCGCACACACATAGTAGCAATCTATGCCCCGTTGCTTATGGTATCTTACCCAGATATCGGTCTGCAGGTATTCCACCAGATGACCCAGATGAATGGGACCATTTGCGTAGGGCAGAGCACTGGTTACAAGAATTTTTCTATTTGCTAATGTGTTCATTCAAAGCTTGTACTTTGGAGGTAATTAACCGATTATTGTCTCATATTATTTGATTTAGATCCGACTGTGTTTCGATAAACGACACAAAAATATATCAACATCAAGTAAATCAACAACTCAAACCAACAAATTTGTGTACAATATTTAACAAAATACTGCGCTGGTCGATTTTGAAATTACGAGCATTTGGCGATTTTTGGGCATGTAGAACTTGCTCTGTAAGTTGTAACGAACGCTAATATTCGAATTCACCTGAACACAATTCGCCCCACACCAGATTTAAAAGTCCGGTCAATAGTCACCTATAAAATATTGCTCCTGTTATATCTACAAAGCCCCTATGTCTACTGCATTAAATACTAAAATTAACGATGTGCTTGCCAACTGGCTGGATCCCTATACGCAAACTGACCTGATTTCCACGAAATCTGTAAAAAGTGTGGATATTGATGGTGATACTGTTCGGCTGCAGATCGTTCTAGGCTATCCAGTTAAAGGCCAACTTGATCAATTTCACACAAATCTTTGCGATAAAATTAAACAAATCCCCGGAGTTAATAGTGTTAACTTGGAGATAAAATCAGAAATCGTCGCTCGTGCCGTACAAGCCAATCTAAAACCATTAGCCGGGATAAAAAACATCATCGCTGTAGCATCGGGAAAAGGCGGTGTCGGAAAATCCACCACTGCTGTTAATCTTGCTCTGGCTCTATCCGCAGAAGGCGCGAGTACCGGCATTCTTGATGCCGACATCTATGGACCCAGCCAACCATTAATGCTGGGCATTGGCGGACATCCGGAAAGTGTAGACGGCAAAACAATGGAACCAAAAATAGCTTACGGAATTCGCTCCATTTCCATTGGTTATCTGATTGATGAAGATACACCGATGATTTGGCGCGGCCCGATGGTGACCAATGCATTGCAACAATTGTTATCCAATACTAACTGGGGCGAACTGGACTATTTAATTGTGGATATGCCGCCTGGAACCGGTGATATCCAACTCACACTATCACAACAAGTACCAGTAAGTGGCGCAGTCATTATCACCACACCACAGGATATATCCCTGCTGGATGCTCAGAAAGGATTGAAAATGTTTGAGAAGGTCAACATTCCGGTACTCGGCATCATCGAAAACATGAGTACTCATGTTTGCAGTAAATGCGGCCATGAAGAAGCTATATTCGGACACGGAGGTGGAGTGACCATGGCACAAAAATATAATATAGACCTACTCGGTAGCTTACCATTAGACATTTCTATCCGAGAAAACGCAGACTCCGGGCATCCGTCAGTCATCGCGAATCCTGAAAGCAACATTGCAAATATTTATCGCGAAGTCGCTAGAAAAATGACCGCAAAACTAACTTTACGTGCCCAGGATTACCGAGGAAAATTCCCAAAAATCGTTATCAAGAATAATTAAGTATAAGACTGTGGATGATCAAATTTGCTATCTGCAAGTAGAATTCAACAAAAATTAGCAACAATGCCGTATCGATGACGCTGTCAACTCAGAGCCATCATTCATGATCGATAACTATCGGATACATTAATGAGTATTAAATGCGACCGCTGGATCCGTGCCATGGCGGAAAAACATGGCATGATCGAACCTTTCGAAGCCAGGCAAATTAGAAAATCAGGTAACGAGCGAGTCATTTCCTATGGAACCTCAAGTTACGGCTACGACATTCGTTGTTCCGACGAATTCAAAATATTCACAAATATTAATTCTGCCATCGTTGATCCGAAAAACTTTGATGCGCAAAGTTTCGTCGACGTTCAATCCGATGTCTGCATAATTCCTCCTAACTCTTTTGCCCTGGCGCGAACTGTAGAATATTTAAGAATTCCTCGAGAAGTACTCACTATTTGTCTTGGGAAATCAACTTATGCCCGCTGTGGAATCATTGTCAACGTAACACCACTGGAACCCGAATGGGAAGGCCACGTCACACTTGAATTTTCAAATACCACCCCCTTACCTGCAAAAATCTATGCAAATGAGGGTGTTGCACAAATACTGTTTCTTGGTGCAGATGAGTTGTGCGAAGTATCCTATAAAGATCGGGGTGGAAAATATCAAGGGCAGCAGGGTGTAACCCTACCAAAAACCTGAAAAAAAATTCACTCGCCAGATATAAAATGCAAAGTACCAACACCAAAGGTTCTATATTAATTACCGGTTGCTCCAGTGGCATCGGAAGGGTTACTGCGGTGGGATTAAAAAAACGTGGTTATAGGGTATTTGCAACCGCACGAAAACAAGTTGACGTAGAACAATTGGCCGCTGATGGATTCGAGACGATACAGTTGGATTTAACCGACAGCGACAGTATAGAGCGAGCAGTAAAATATGTATTGACGAATACCGGGGGCAGGCTTGATGCACTATTTAATAATGGTGCTTACGGTCAACCAGGCGCCATAGAAGATCTTAGCCGTAACCTATTGCGCGAACAATTTGAAACCAACCTGTTCGGCACTCATGAACTCACTAATCGGGTTTTACCCATTATGCGAGCCCAAGGATCAGGGCGAATTATATACAATAGTTCAATTCTTGGTATGGTCGCACTCACCTATAGGGGAGCCTATAATGCAAGCAAATATGCATTGGAAGGTCTGGTCGACACGTTAAGACTGGAACTCTTTGGTACAAATATACAAATTGTATTGATTGAACCCGGACCGATCCTCAGTAGATTTCGAAAAAACGCACACCAATTGTTCAAAAAAAATATCGATGTAAAATCGAGCCCGCACAGGAACGAATACGCAAAAATAGAAAGTAGATTAAGCCAAAAAGGTGCGGCCATTCCTTTTACACTGGACGCCGATGCAGTCTTGGACAAAGTGATACTGGCGCTGGAATCTCCAAAACCAAAAATCCGATATTACGTTACTTTTCCAACATATTTATTCACAACGTTGCGTTGCATTCTACCTTGGCGTGCCCTTGATTGGGTTCTTAGAAGGATATAGTACAACCGTCCTGGGTTAGTATTAACAAGGATATCAGCCTATAAGCGGCCACCTGCATTGTTGCGCACACCAAACCTCTGACCATTTCTCGATATCATCTCCCAATCGTCGTTAACACACGACATAGTAAATAAACCATTATTCATACTCTTACTGACAAATGGCACTAATTGGTCGCCTTCACCCAACAATTTTTTCTCGTTAAATAACTTTAACCTTACATATAGTTGTAAGTCTCTATAAATAAAAATTTTCCGCTCGAATTATTTTTTTGCATCACTAAAATCAATTTCTCAATTCAAGTTGTATAACACTTTGTTAATAAAAGCTTATAATTCTTACACGCTGTTATATTGACAAGTTTAAATCCCATCCGAACCATCATTCTATCTTAACTCTCCCTCTTAGCAGCGGTTATGGCACCAATGTTGCTTAAGAGACCAACCGACTACAGAACTGTAGACCTGATTAAGGCTATTAGTTTGTGAAGATCTACCCCAGTTAGTGGAAAAAAGACGCCAGAATTATAGAGAACTGTGACTGGTTTCAAGGTTCTATCTGGGTTTTAAGGGTACATTAACTCCATGTGTATTACAGGAGCATTCGAATGCTGCGAAATCGATTAATCTCAAATCAATTCTTAAACCACCAGTGGATCAAGCGTCTATCGGTGGTACACCTATTCTCCTTTTTGCTTCTAAGTTTCGTATTTATTGCGCCGGTTTACGCGGCGTCCAGCAGCAATATAAAAATTTCTCTGATCGATTTTGTCGACAAAACCCGAGTCGCAAATAAAACCATACAGGCTTACAAAGTCGTTAAAGGAAGAAAATCCATTTTTGTCGCTCAAGGTCGTACCGACAACGCAGGAAATGTTTTATTGAAACTTCCCAGACTGAGTTCCAATGCAAGATATATCCTGAAAACCAATCCTTATGGTAATGGCTGGGCACGCGCTGAACTCAAGGCAAAATACGGTCGCTTCAAATTTTGGGTGGGTACGCTTAATGCGCAACTGAAAAAAGAATCAGATGGAAATATTCTTATCAACCACAAAGCTGATTTATTTGAACTAAAAAAAGGGCGCCTAATCTGGAGATCCAGTGGCAGAACGGACAGCCGGGGTATTATTCGTTTTGATCCCTATGGTTTACAACAAAGAAAAGGTGTGTTCAAAATATTAGCCATTAACCCATTCAATAGGGACAAAATATACAGCCAAAGAATCAATCGTCCCGGCCGACATAAATTTACTGTCGGTAATAAACTATTGACGGTTAGGCTGGCCAATACGTACAACCAGAAAATATTGGCTAATAAAAAAGTAGTCGTCTACAAAAAAATTAAATCGGGTAAATGGGTAGAAAAAAAATACAAATACACAGATATCAATGGGCAAGCCCAATTTGATCTGCCTGGTTTAGGGTCCGGTGCCGATTATGTTTTAAAGAGCAGAGCCTATGGATATGGTTGGGCAACAAGTAAGAAACTTAAACGAACAGGATTATTTGTTTTTAATGTTGGCCGCTTGCAAGTACAACTAAAAAAAGGTTCCGATGGCAGTATTCTTAATAACCATACTGTAAGATTATACAAGTTGATCAAAAAGAAGTGGATACACCAGGAAAGCACTAAAACCGACGATTCCGGTTTTGCCTGGTTCGATCCACGAAGCATGAACGGAAAAAATAAATTCATTTTTTCCGCCGTAAGCCCCTTTGACAATACCAAAAAAACCAGCCGACTGATAAGAAGAAAAGGCCGATATTTATTTACCGTCGGAAACAAGTTATTAAATGTGCAAATGGTTAATGCACACACCGGGGACAGCCTTACGAATCAAACTATAAAAGTTTACAAGCTAAAAAACAAAAAATGGGATTATGTACAATACAAAAAAACAAACCAATCCGGTATATCTGTTTTTGACCTTAATGGGCTAGGGCAGGGTGCTACATACCGTCTGACGGCAAAACCCTACGGTAATTGGATTGCAAGCACTAAAATCAAAAAAACCGGCTCCTACACATTTAAAACCGGAAATTTGCAATTTAAAGTCGTAAAGGGCGTCGATGGATCGAATCTAAACAATTTCTCTGTAAATCTTTACGAGCGCCTGGAAAAAAACAAATGGATCGCATCTGGAAAAACAGATGACCAAGGTAGAATTTGGTTTGATCCTGCGGGTTTAGGGTCTAAACGCAAATTTTTTGCGACAGCGAAAAACCCATTTGATAACACAAATAAATACAGCAATACCGTCAGCAAACCCGGACAATATAATTTTACCGTAGGTAACAAGCTCCTAAACGTCAAACTCGCCAATAAGCTGGACGGCCAGATATTAGCCGATAAAAACATCATAGTATACCGCGTTGAAAGTTCAGGATCACTTTCCTGGATTCGGTCAAAAAACACCACTGAAACGGGCTATGCCTCCTTCGATCTCGATGGATTGGGTTCGGGCACCCGATATGTTCTTCGAACCCACCCTTACAATACCGGCTATACCTACAGTCCAGTAATTTCGAAGACCGGTGACTTTGATTTTACAGTGGGAGCGGTTGAAGTACATGTTGTCAAAGGCGTCGATAACTCGAATCTACCAAATCATAAAGTCAGTTTGTATGAACGACTGACAGATGGCAAAAATCAATGGAGAGCAAGCGGCGAAACTGACAGTGAAGGGGTTATTCGCTTTTATCCCAAAAACCTTGGAAGCGGTAAATCATACTTCCTGGTGACCAAAAATCCGTTTGATGGCTCAACAAAATACAGTCAGTCTTTCTCTGATTCAGGTAAACATGACTTTAGCGTTGGAAACAAGCTCTTACAAGTCACGCTTACAAACGAACTCTCGGGCCAGGCCGTGGCCGATAAAGAAGTTACAGTGTATGAGCGCATGGATGATCGCTCGTTAAAATGGCGGACAAGAAAAACGACCGATCTTAGCGGGCGTCTGGATCTGGACCTCGACGGTTTAGGAACAACGCGGACTTATGTATTAAAAGTCAACCCATACGATGCCGGCTGGGTCTATAGTCCAGATATAAAAAAGACCGGCCCATTTAATTTTAAAGTAGGCTCTGTTTCCGTTACTTTGCGTAATGGTGAGTCCGGCCTCGGCATTGCAAACAAGAAACTTACACTCTATGAAAAAACATCTGATGGAAAACGTCATTGGAAAACGTCCGCGACAACTGACGCATCCGGCATTGTTCGTTTTGATCCTGTATTTCCGACAGATTCAAAGCGTATTTATGTGGTACGTACATATAATGTATTTAAAGAAAACGATTCATTCTATAGCCCATGGATAACAACTAAAGGTCCTGTAGATTTTGTTGTCAACGCCGGAGAAGAATCTAAACAGGATTTTCATACCCCTGACTTGTCAATCTCATCACCCACAAACGGAACCAATATCGCCGATGCTGGCTTTTTGTTAAGAGGGACTGCGAACGATAATGAGTCAATTGCCAGCATTGTCGTTTCTGTTAATGATCCTACTGTTGGTCAATCCCTTGTAAACGCCAGCTATATTAATGGATCCTGGAGCGCTAAGGTCGCTGCAAATATGATTACCGCGGACAATACTGTCAATGTAGTCGTAACAGCAAGCGATCCTTCACAAAACCAAACAATGCGCACATTAAACTTACAGGTCATCAATGACGCTGATGAACCCGATCTGCAAATAACATCACATGCTGACGACGATACAGTCATTGACACTGGATTTTTGATTTCCGGCACAGTCAGTGATAACACAGGTGTAGAAAAACTTTTAGCAAGTATTGACGACCCCGTACTGGGTCGAGTTGCAAATCAAGTACCTTTGCAAATATCCGAATCTTCTGGCAAATGGGCTTTTCCTGCGGATGCTGTTAGCAGTGGTAACACCATTATTGTAACCATAGAAGCATCGGACGTGAGCGGCAACGTAAATACGAAATTACTGAATCTGAATGTAATTCCGGTCACCGAAGACGCGGTACATTTAATTAAACGTATAACTTTTGGTGTGACACCTAATTTGTTACGTCAAGTACGCAGTCAAGGCGTAGAAACTTATATCACCGAACAATTGAACCCGAACGGTCAAGATAGCGATATTCTTAGCAGTAAACTCGCTGATATAGGCGAAGTGGATTCTGGCAGTGATCTCCAGGCATACCAACTCGCCCATGCCTTATACAGTAAGTGGCAATTGCGCGAAGTTATGACCTGGTTCTGGGACAATCATTTCAACACCGATTTGAAAAAGGTCGGAAATGTGGGCCACGAATTCAGTGAAAATCAAAGTTTTCGCGTAAACGCACTGGGTCGCTTCAGAGATCTACTTGAAGTTAGTGCTACCAGTCCGGCCATGATGAAATATCTGGATAATGCCTCCAGTAGAAAGGAAGAACCCAACGAAAATTATTCAAGAGAATTGCTAGAACTAATGACCATGGGTGTAAATGGTGGTTATATACCTCAGGACATCGTAGAAGTAGCAAGAGTGTTCACAGGTTGGCGAGTATCCGACGGAGAATTCGAATTTAGCGGATCTCGACATGATGATGATCAAAAAATCGTTCTAGGTGAAATTATACCTGCTGGTTTGGGTATGCAAGGTGGTCTGCAAGTTCTGGATATTCTCTCAGAACACCCATCTACCGCTCGATTTATTTGTACTAAGCTATTGCAGGTATTTGTATCAGATACACCGGCAGAATTGACAATAACTGATTGTGCTTCTACATTTCTAGCGAACATGAATAAGCCTGATCAAATAGCAATTGTACTCAATTCAATCTTTCATTCGGCTGAATTTTTAGCTCGATCCAGCTTCCACAATAAGACAAAAACTCCATTTGAATTTACTGTGGGTCTGGCCAGAAATTTTGAAGGTACCGCTTCCCTCAGTGATATGCGTAAGGGTATGGAATCAATGGGGATGAAACTTTTTTATTACCCTGTTCCAACAGGTTGGGCCGAAATCGGTGAAAAATGGACCAATTCTAATCAACTATTCCAACGGTTATTAATATCAACCAATATCGCAAGTAATAGAAGTGTTTCCTATCGAACTCATATAGAGGATACAAAAAACTATTTTCTTAGTAGAGGATATGAAACCAGTGATGCTGTTGTTGGCTATCTATTTGATACCCTACTTGCGAATGATTATTCAAAGTTAGAATGGAACGAGGCAACTGAAATACTTACAAAAGGCGGAACCGTTCCTTTCGATATCAACGATGAAGAAACAGATCACCGTTTACGAGAGCTAATAGCCCTTGTTTCCAATTTCCCAAGTTATCAACTGCAATAGGAGATAAAGACATGATCAGAAGAGATATTCTCCGTTATCTACTGGCCGCTCCTGTTGCCGGGTCAACATTTTTGTATAAAAACCCTTTAAACCCGGTTTTGCGTGAAGCTCATGCCGCGACAGGAAAATCACTGGTTGTTATATTTAAACGAGGTGGGTGCGATGGACTGAATGCACTCGTACCCCATGGAGATGATGAATACTACAACCTGAGGCCAACGATCGGTATTAGTCGACCAGGTACTGGTGCCGGTTCTGCAATAGATCTGGATGGTTTTTTCGGCCTTCACCCTGCATTGGCACCCTTGTTACCCATTTTCGACAATAACCATTTAGCCATATTACCAACCGTTCACTATAGCAATGCATCCAGATCCCATTTCAGCAGTCAGGATTTTATAGAAAGTGGTGTTGTTTCTACTGGGTTGACCGATGGATGGCTTAATCGACATCTTGAATCATTTTCTCAATCTGGTGTACTACGTGCAGTTAGTTTTGGAGGACTGGCTCACTCTTTGCGTGGGGATGCCTCTGTAGCAACTATTAGCGATATTAATAATTTTAATTTTAATTCGCGGTTCTCGGATGATTTTCTAAATCGTATGGAAAAGGTCATTGGACAACCGATCAATCCCAACGATCATAACCGCTATCTTTTGCATGAGCATGGACAGGTGATGCTTGACAATTTAAAGGTTCTAAGCCAAATAGATACCGAAAATTATCAACCATCAGGGGGTGCAACTTATCCCTCATCGGGTTACGGGCGCCAATTAAAGCAAGTTGCGCAATTAATCAAAGAAGATGTTGGTTTAGAAATAGCGACCATTAATATTGGAGGTTGGGATACACATTCCAACCAGGGTGGTGCTACCGGCAACCAGGCAAATAGATTTACAGACTACGCTAATGGAATAGCAGCTATATACAATGACCTTGGTAATCTTATGAATAACGTCGTTATTTTAACAATAACTGAATTTGGCCGGACAGCAATGGAAAACGCAAGTGCCGGGACTGATCATGGTAATGCTGCTTGCTGGTTTGCTGTAGGTCATGGTGTCAAAGGCGGTATACATGGTGAATGGCCTGGCCTATTAGCTAATCAGTTATACCGAGGACGCTACCTGGCTCATACGGTAGAATACCGGGATATATTTGCAGAGATTACTGCGAACCATTTAGGAAATAACACAGGGATTGGTTCTGTTTTACCTGGCTATACACCTCCATCAAACCCATTAGGGATTCTTGCTTAATGAAATCACTATTCAGAAATAAAAATATAGGTTGGTGTTGAGGACGAAACTCGGTAATCACTTTGATCGCAGTATTCCCCCGTGTTTCGTTTCTTTTCGCCCGCTTTATAATATTTCAATGATTTACTCAGTTGTTTCGGGGTCGGTTTTCAAGCCATCGGATTTTTTGGACGCGCACTACACCTTCTCTAAGCTCTATTGAAAATTTCCAGTTTCAGAAGAATATCAACATAGCGCGTATTCATTGGGTACTAACAACGAACGCGAACAGAGCCTTTAATTTAGTGTACTGGTATCATTTTAATTGAATCACCTATGTTTATATCTAATTTGTAACGATTCCTATCTCTACCTTAAAGCGGCCTCTACCAGGTCGTAAATACCTGAAAAACTACCATTGCTCATAAAAATAAGGGTGTCACCCCTTTTGGATTCCAGCTTTAAAGTTTCCACGATTGCATCAATCGAGTTAATACTTAAAATGTTTCCCATATTCTTTTCTAAGTTAATCGATGATTCATTCCCAGGAGGCTGATATACAATTGCGATATCAGCGGATTTTAATGCTTCTGGCAGTGTATCGGCATGATATCCGGAACGCATGGTATTCGAACGTGTTTCAAGAATAGCGATTATTCTGTTTGTTTTTACCTTAGCCCTTAAACCTTTTAGAGTCGTTTCAATTGCTGTGGGATGATGGGCAAAATCTTCGTAAATAGTAATGCCATTTACAACCGCTCTAATTTCCATTCGCCTCTTCACATTCTTGAATTCATTAAGAGCCTTTGTCGCAGTATCAGGATTTACACCTACATGTTTAGCCGCTGCTATAGCGGATAAAGCGTTATACACATTATGCTCTCCGGTCAGCTCCCATCCAATTGTTCCAGAGAACACATTTTTGTAATATACATCGTAACTGGAACAATCTGCGCTATTTAGCTTTACAGACCAATCTGCGGACGTATCCGTATCTAAATCCGTATACTCCATACCAGTCCAGCTACCCATTTCAAACATCGCCTTAAGGTTAATATCATTATTCGGGGAAATGATAAGACCATTACCAGGCACTGTTCTTAACAGATGATGAAACTGACGTTTAATTGATTCAATATCTGGAAATATATCTGCATGATCATATTCAAGATTATTGATTACAAGCGTCCTTGGATGATAATGAACAAATTTTGAGCGTTTATCGAAAAAAGCCGTATCATACTCATCTGCTTCCACCACAAAATATCCAGATTTTTCACCTAATCGAGCAGAAAGGCCAAAATTCAGGGGTATGCCACCAATTAAAAATCCAGGATTTAAATCGGCATATTCCAGTATCCAGGCAAGCATACTGCTACTTGTTGTTTTACCATGAGTTCCAGCGACAGCCAGCACCCAGCGATCTTTTAAACAATACTCACCTAACCACTGAGGACCCGATATGTAGGGAAAGCCCTGATTTAATATTTCTTCTATTTCCGGGTTTCCTCTTGATAGAGCATTACCGATAACGACAAGATCTGGTTTATATTCTAAATTTTTTGAATTATATCCTTTCATTAAAATGATGCCATTTTCCTCTAACTGAGTACTCATTGGCGGATAGATATTTTCATCTGAACCACTGACTTGATGTCCCATCTGTTTGGCAAGTAGCGCTACACCACCCATAAATGTACCGCAAATTCCTGAAATATGAATATGCAAAATTTTTTCCTAATTAATCTGAATACAAAATAATATTTCTGATTATCTTTATTGAGTTGTATCTACTCAGTAATATTTCTGGTTATGGTGGAAATCATCAGTATATTTAATCGTGTGTGGTTATGCGTTCGCGTAAGCTATTCTGAAAACACTTAGTCGCAGAAACCTAAATGATCAATGGCCACATCTTCGCCAATATTTACATTAAATGTATCTGCTCAGCGAGTTTTATCGTTAGGGTGTAAACCTTTGATTGTTCGGGACGGGTGAATAAATCTATGTAAGCTCTGCTGCAACGTCCCTGTTGCCGAAGCCCGAACAATCAAAGGCTTGCACCCTCGGAAAAATTGTCGTTGAATAGTTGCCGTTAAATTAAGAATTCTCCTATTATTTTTATATACGCAAGGTACTACCAAAATATTTCTAATAGGTATCACTAGCATTATGACACCCCTAACCCACTCAAACCGGTTCTTTTGTTTATTCCTTAGCTTGCTCCTCTGAGCCATTATCGACCTCCGGTTCTTCATCGCTTGCACCAGATTTTTCTAATAAACTCACAATATTTTTATCATCTAATTTCTTTGCTATTGATAGAACTGATACACCTTTAGCGTCTTTTGCATTTACATCCGCGCCACTAGAAATTAAAAATTTAACTACATTTGTATGGCCGTTCATTGTTGCATCCATCAGAGGTGTTATTCCTCGATTATCCGCAATATTTAAATCACCACCATAAGCTAACAGTAACCTGACTATTCGTATATTGCCAAATGAAGATGCACCCATCATAGGAGTACGACCAGTCGATGTTTTTAAATTTACATCCAAGCCTTGTTTAAGATATTCTTCAACAGAATAAAGTTCCCCTTTAGACGCAGCTGTAAATAAATCCTGGGCTGTTTGTGGGTAACTAATAGAAGTGTATATTGTTAATAAACAGATAACCAACTTTTGCTTAAAGCGCATTAGAATATTCCTTGGATAGTCTTTTCAGAGTAATCATTATGTAAAGCATAGATGAGATAATCCTACTGGAAATATATTCTGTCTATTTATACACTGTTCGAAAAACTAATAATAATTTTTAGTCTATAAATAAAATAATAATGCGGCAAATAAAAATTATTATGCAATTGTAATAAATTGGAATTATCTTTAACTGAAAAGATCCTCCCATATTCCATTACAATACCTTAGAAAGATAAACAGTCCGCTATTTTATTTACCAATAAACCTTATATTTCAAATTATCAAATATATGGCAATTTATGCAATTGGCGATATTCAGGGATGTTTTTTAAGTTTATTGAAACTCTTAGAAAATATCGATTTCAATAGAGATAAAGATAAACTATTATTTAGTGGCGATTTAGTTAATAGAGGACCCAAATCTCTTGAAACCCTACGATTCATTAAGAGTCTAGGTGATTGTGCAGTCAGTGTATTAGGTAACCATGATCTCCATCTTCTGGCAACTTATTACACTGGTAAAAAACTCAATAATAAAGATACGATCGATGACATATTAAATGCTAATGACAGACTAGAACTTTTAAATTGGTTACGATTTAATCCACTGATCCATTCTGAGGATGGATGGATTATTGTTCATGCAGGTATACCTCCACAATGGAATATTAAAAGTGCTAAAAATTATGCCTTGGAAATAGAAAATATAATACAATCAGATACGAATCAGGAAACTTTTATTCAATTTTTTAACCATATGTACGGTAATTCACCACAACAATGGACTGAAGAGCTATCAGGCTGGGAACGATGGAAATTCATTGTTAATGCGCTCACACGTATGAGGTATTGTAAAATAAACGGGGCAATTGATCTTAAGAATAAAGGCAAACCGGGAACCCAAGCCAATAACCTAATACCCTGGTTTCGTCATCCTAATAGATTAAATACATCCGAAAAAATATTGTTTGGCCATTGGTCCAGCCTGGGTTTTATAAATGAGAATAATGTAATCGGCTTAGATACAGGTTGTGTATGGGGAGGTCGTTTAACCGCAATAAATCTTGATACTATGAACCCAGTTTGGGTTGAATGTATAGATCTATAAGCTTATTCAAACATAAAATATATTGCTTATAAATGACTGCTTAGTTTTTTATTTCTTTCATAGATTAAAAAGCTGTATGAAAAATTTCTCTCTTTAGTCTCAGGAAAATCTTTTCTGATTATCTCTATCCAATCATCTAGCTGAATTTCTGGAAAATATGTATCACCCTCAAAATCCCTATTTATTTGAGTGATGTATAGCCTATCCGTATACTCTAGAAATTGTTGATAACAACTTTCGCCTCCAATAATAAATACTTCTTTAAACAAAGATAAAGCTTCTAAAGTGTCCTCGATGCTATGGTAGATACTTACATCATCGTATATAAACTCTTTATCTTTAGTGATAACCACGTTTATTCTACCTGGAAGTACTCGACCTATTGATTCAAAAGTCCTTCGTCCCATTAAAATCGGTTTACCCATTGTGATTTTTTTAAAATATTGAAGATCTTCTGGTAGGTGCCAGGGTAAATCATTATCCCGACCAATTATATTGTTAGTAGCTTTGGCTACAATAATAGAAAGTTTCATACGAAAATTTAAAATGTTTCACGTGAAACATAAATTAAATCTAAACAGATATTTTAGCTACAATGTGAGGATGACATTTATACCCTTTTAAAGAAAAATCTTCATATTGGTATGAATATATATCATCTGGTAATCTGGCAATTTTTAAAGAAGGCGATTCGAAAGGTTTTCGTTGAATTTGTATTTTTGCTTGTTCTATATGATTATTATATAAATGAACATCCCCCCCAGAGAATATCAGTTCGCCAACTTCCAGGCCACATTGCTGAGCAATCATATGTGTGAGTAAAGCATAACTAGCGATATTAAAGGGCAATCCGAGGAAAACATCTACGGATCTCATGTTAAATATACAAGATAATTTTTTATTTGCGATATAAAACTGAAATGAATAATGGCAGGGTGGTAAGGCCATATTATCGATGTAGGCTACATTCCATGCGCTAACTAATAGCCGTCTTGAATAAGGTTGGGACTTTATTTGTTCTAGAACATTATTAATTTGATCAATTGTAGCTCCTTCTTTTGTTCCCCATGAACGCCATTGTTTCCCATATACATCTCCTAACTCCCCATTGTCATCAGCCCATTCATCCCATATTGAAACACCATTATTTTTAAGAAATTTTATATTCGTTTCGCCATTTAAAAACCAAAGTAATTCATATATCACGGATTTTAGGTGAAGTTTTTTTGTAGTAACGATAGGAAACCCAGCAGATAAATCAAATCTAAGCTGTCGAGCGAATACACTTAACGTTCCTGTACCGGTCCTATCAGGTTTTTCGACACCCTTATTGAGTATATCTTTAATTAAATCCAGATAAGAGAACATAAAAAATTATCTTACTAAATATCTAAGTTAGCAACCTGAAGTGCATTTTTTTCTATAAATTCTCTTCTTGGCTCCACTTCTTCACCCATTAATGTAGTAAATACCTCATCTGCAGCAATAGCGTCTTCTATATTAACTTTTAAAAGAATCCTTGATGCAGAATCCAGGGTAGTCTCCCACAATTGATCGGGATTCATTTCTCCTAGTCCTTTATACCTCTGTATATGTTGTCCTTTTTTGGCTTCTTCCATTAGAAAGGCGTACAAATCTTTAAATCCATTTATACTATTAATTTTATCACCTATTTTAGCAGTCGTATTATTTCCAAATAGATCGTTGGTATCTTTACCAAACTCCATAATACGAAAATAATCTTTACTTCTAAAAAAGAATTCAGGTACATTAATAGTCTTCAAATTACCATGTTTCCTCTTAATTATTTTTATATTCATAATCCGATCTTCACCAATAGTAGGTAATACATCGTAGATTGCAGACTTACCAAATTGGTTATTCAATTCTTCTTCTAATTTTATTGACCAATCTTTTAAATGGGAAACATCAAGAAAATTAGAACTATCGAGCTTATTTAGCTGATTCAACGACTGGAGAACATCTTCTCCATAACGATGTTTATACCTGGTTACAATGTCTATTATTTTTATATAATCTTTAATAAGCTGTTCTAATCCACGTCCAGCGATTGGTGGGGAATTTTTATCTGTAATTAGCTCAGCCTTCGCCAACGATATCTGTAGCAAATATTCGTTAAGTTCTATATCGTCTTTAGCATATTGCTCTTGTTTTCCTTTTTTTATTTTATACAAAGGAGGTTGGGCAATATATATATGTCCCCTTTCAATTAATTCCGGAAATTGTCTATAAAAAAAAGTAAGTAAAAGCGTTCTAATATGAGAACCATCTACATCCGCGTCCGTCATAATTATTATTCTATGATAACGTAATTTTACTATATTATATTCCTCTCTACCTATTCCACATCCAAGTGCAGTAATTAACGTACCCACTTCCTCAGAAGAAAGCATTCGATCAAATCTAGCTCTTTCTACATTTAATATTTTTCCTTTAAGTGGAAGTATTGCCTGAGTTTTTCTGTCTCGTCCTTGTTTTGCAGAACCACCAGCTGAATCCCCTTCCACAATAAATAATTCAGATTTTTCAGGATCCTTTTCCTGACAATCCGCTAGCTTACCTGGCAAACCGGCAATATCGAGAGCAGTTTTTCTTCGAGTCATTTCCCTGGCTTTTCGAGCTGCATCTCTTGCTCTTGCAGCTTCCATCATTTTCCCAGCTATTAATTTAGCTGAATTTGGATTCTCCATCAAATAATCGTGAAGATTTTGTCCTAAAACTGATTCAACAATTGATTTGATCTCGGAAGATACTAACTTATCTTTAGTTTGTGATGAAAATTTCGGATCGGGCACCTTTACCGAAAGAACTGCTGTTAAACCTTCTCTCGCATCATCACCTGCGGTATTTACTTTTTGCTTTTTTAAAGAACTTATAGAATCAATATATTGATTTATAGTACGAGTCAGTGCGGATCGAAACCCTGCCAAATGAGTACCACCATCTTTTTGAGGAATATTATTCGTATAGCAAAATATATTCTCTTGGTAAGAGTCGTTCCACTGTAGTGCTATATCTACCACTACATCATCTTTCTCTGCATTAATGAATATTACTTCTTTGAAAAGAGGATTTTTATTTCTGTTAAGGTGATCAACAAAAGCTTTTATACCGCCTTCGAACTGGAATTTATCTTCTCGACCGGTAGCTTCTTCAATTAATGTAATTTTTACACCTGAATTCAAAAATGACAATTCTCTTAGGCGTTTTGCTAAAATATCATAATGAAACTCTGTATTACTAAAAATATTTAGGCTGGGTTTAAAAAATATCGTAGTTCCATTTGTATCTGTATCCCCTATTACGGCTAGTGGAGATTCTGGTTCACCTAATTTATAAGTTTGCTGATAAACACTTCCATTTTTTTTGATAGTTAATATTAATTTTTCAGATAGAGCATTTACTACAGAGACTCCTACCCCGTGTAAGCCACCTGACACCTTATATGCGTTATCATCAAATTTTCCGCCTGCATGAAGTACAGTCATTATTACTTCCGCAGCGGAGCGGCCTTCATCCTTGTGGATATCTACAGGAATTCCTCTACCGTCATCTGATACAGTGATAGAGTTATCAGAATGAATAATAATCGTGATTTCGTTGCAATACCCCGCGAGTGCTTCATCAATTGAATTATCAACGACTTCAAATACCAAGTGATGCAGCCCGGATCCATCGTCCGTATCACCAATATACATCCCTGGCCGTTTTCTAACAGCATCAAGACCTTTTAGAACTTTAATATTCGAACTGTCATATTCAAGATCGTTGTCGTCATTCATCAATAATCCTATCTTGTCATGGTACTAATTAAACCATGTTCCACGTGGAACATGGTTGTATTCTCATTGTAGAAATTAGTAATTTCTATTTTATCAATTGCAGTAATAAAACATTGTAAGTTTAGATCCATAATATACTTAATCAATATATCGCTATTGTTTTTATCTAACTCCGAACAAAAATCATCGATTAACAAACAGCCGAATTGATTTTTTATTTTGGTTTGCAAATTGATTTGTGCAAGTTTGATCGCTAAAACTAGAAGTTTTATTTGCCCCCTGGAGCAAAAAGATTTTGCCAGAGTACCGTTGACCAATATATCTAAATCACAACGATGAGGTCCACTATGTGTAAAACCAAACTTAATATCTCTAGCTCGATCTTCAATTAATATTTCTTCAAATGTCTTGAAAGTTTTCCAACCGCAATTAAATTTAATCTGGATATCCTTATTTGGTAAAAAGGTTTTACATATATTCAGCAAATATTGTTTATATTTCTTTAGGTATTCTATTCTATGATTAGTTACTATTGTACCGCATATGCTAAGTTCTCTGTCCCAGATTTCCATGTCAGAAAAATCTTTAGATTTTAATAATGCATTTCTCTGATTTAAAGCCCGTCTATACCGATTCCATTCTGAAAAATATTGAGGTATTAAATGAAATATTCCCCAATCTAAAAATTGTCTTCTAATTTTAGGTGAGCCTTCAATTATTTGATTACTACCGGGATAAATTATTTGGAGAGGTAACTTCTGAGCAAGAGCAGCTCTAGTGTAATATTTAATACTATCTATTTTAATTATTCTCTCAGAGTTTGAGAACGAAATACCCATCTGAGTGTTGTTCTGTAAATCTAAATCTACATTTCCACTTACTAAACAATTATCTTTTTCAAATGCAATGAATTCATGGAGTTTATTAGTCCTAAAAGAATTTCCAGTTCCTAGGATGTAGATTGCTTCTAAAAAAGAGCTTTTACCACTGGCATTTTTACCAAAGATTAAATTAAAATTCTTATTTGGCGTTATCGAGGCATTATTGATATTCCTAATATTGTTAATAATTAAATGATTTAACCCCATTTTATTAAAAAATATTTTCCAATCTAAAAACCTTAAATATGTTGAGGCATAACGATATAAATTAGTCCATTATCGTCAGGATTCTGAAAGAAACATATATTTGAAGAATTACCAAATGAAATTAAAACATTCTCAGATTCAATATTATTAAGTGCTTCAAGAACATAATTACAATTTAGATCAACTTCGAAATTTGTTTCTAAGTAACTTATATCTAATTCTTCATTCCCTTTTTCTTTTATACTATTAATAGTATTTATGCTTAGTAAATTTTCTGAGAACGTAAAAGTAATCCCTCTGTTTTTTTCATGCGATAAAACCATAACTCTCGTTACCGCTTCTTTTATAACTTTAGTAGCTAAGATTATTTTTTTTGATCTTTCTTCGGAAAATACGTCAATAAAATTTGGAAATTTACCGTCTATTAATTTTGTAAAGAATTGAAAACCTTCTATAGTCAACCTTAAATTACCTTCACCTGTATCGATATCAGCAGAGGTATCTATTTTATCTAGTAACTGAATAAGTTCACTAACACTTTTTCTAGGAATAAGTAATTGTTGTGGGTGTTCTGTTAGATTCTCCTCTTCTCTGGAACATATCGCTAACCTATGACCATCTGATGCAACCGCTTTTATTTCATGATCTGATATCTCAAGCATTACAGCGTTTAAAAAATATCTTACATCTTGTATTGCCATACAAAAGTATGTTTTCGCAAGTATATTATGAAATATTTTTGTCGATACTTTGAATTTATTGGAATAACTTTGAAGGGAAAATTCGGGATAATTAACAGGATCCAAAGTACTTAATTGAAAGCGACTTCTAGATGATGAAATACAAAAAATATTTTCTTTAAGCTGACAAGTAATTTTAGATAATTCTTTCAAATTTCGAACAATATTAAGTAATTTTTCTATAGATACTGTAATATTTCCTGATTCTTTCAATATTACAGGTAATTTAATAACTAACTGTATTTCAAGATCACTACCCCTTAATACAAGGCTATTATTCGAGGCACTAAGAATGACATTAGATAATATCAGTATTGTTTGTTTTTTTTCTATGACGGAAGAAATATGTTGAAGCCCATCCAAGAAAGGTTCTCTGTCTATAATAAATAACATAATATATATTTTAATTTATTACTATAATAAGACCTGTTATTAAGTCGTAATATTGAAATAAATAATTCTAATTCAATGAATTATGTAAAAATAAAACTGTTGATAACTAGTCGTAGAACTGTATAAAAAATGTGGATAAGTTAGATGATATTATTTTTGACATAATTATCCACAGTCTACACACATTAATTCGACAGTGTTCTATACAGGTTTAAGTAATCTTCAGAAATTTTTATATCACTGTCCCTTAGTTCTGCAATTTTTCTACAGGCATGCAATACTGTTGTATGATCTCTTCCACCGAAAGATTGTCCTATCTCTGGTAAACTTTGGTTAGTAAGTTCTTTAGCTAAGGCCATAGCTATTTGTCTTGGTCGTGCAATAGACCTTGTACGTTTGTTAGAAAGCAGATCAGATACTCTAATTTTATAGTAGTCAGCTATTGTTTTTTGTATATTTTCAATATTTACCAGTTTATCTTGTAATGCAATCAGATCTCTAAGTGCTTCTTTCGCGAAGCCTATTGTTATTGGTTGACCCGTGAAATGTGCATTAGCAATAATCCTTCTTAAAGCACCTTCTAACTCTCGAACATTTGATCGAATTCTTTTAGCAATAAAAAAAGCGACCTCATTTGATAATTCATTTCCTGCCAATTTCGATTTATTGATTAATATAGCTACCCTGGTTTCAAGGTCTGGGGGTTCAATGGCGATAGGTAATCCCCATCCGAACCTGGATTTTAATCTTTCTTCTAGACCTTTTACTTCTTTTGGATATCGATCACAAGTTAATATTATTTGATGTTTATTTTCCAGTAGTGTGTTGAATGTATGAAAAAATTCTTCTTGTGAGCGTTCTTTTCTAGCAAAAAATTGAATGTCGTCGATTAAAAGAGCATCAACGTTTCGATAATGCGCTTTAAATGCGTGAATGGTATTGTGTTGTAAAGCATTTACCATATCAGCTACAAATTTTTCCGAATGTAAATAACAAATTTTGGCTGAAGGGGAATGCTCAATAATCATATTTCCAACAGCATGCATTAAATGAGTTTTTCCGAGTCCTACACCGCCATAAATGAATAACGGGTTATAAGCTCTACCAACATTTTCAGCGACCTGAATAGCAGCTGCTTTTGCCAATTGATTCGATTTACCCTCAACAAACGTATCAAATACAAATGCAGAATTAAGGTTACTTGGTGCAGGTTTTTTTTCAGAAGCTGTTTTCTTTACAGACGTAAGTGATTTTTTAACTTGTTTTTCTGGACCAGGATTCCGTGTGCCAATTTGAAGATTTACATTCCACACAATTTTTGTGGATACTGCTATGGTTTCTTCGATTCGACTCAGATAGTGTTCTTTTACCCAATCCAGTACAAACCTGTTAGGTGCAAGAAGTTTGAGTTCCGGTTCTTTTTCGATTGCTTGTAACGGTCTAATCCAGGTGTTAAATTGTTGTCCGGGAATTTCTTCTTCAAGTTTTTTGATGCAATAATTCCAAAGAGTGCTCATATAGGGGTTCCTATGCTCAATACCGAAAATGTATCCAATCTAAAAAACAGACAAGACACAAACGATTTCGAGATATTTCAGGTCGTAATTGTTGAAAAAAGTAATTGTTCACTCTTTTACACGATAATAACGCGATTCACGTAAATTATCATTTAGATTATATTTTTAAATATTCCTTATTTATTAATAATTTATGACTATAATATTCGCTATATTTGTACCGAATGATTTTTTAATATCTATCTAAGAATTGGTACTATACCTGATCCTAACGGGAACCACAGCATTGACAATAATTAGATAAACAAAGTAGAATTGAAAACCTTTTGTTAACAGTTTTACATACCAATCGTTAGGGTTTACATGAAATGAAGAGAACATTCCAACCGAGTAAAATCAAGCGTGTACGTACTCACGGTTTTAGGGCAAGAATGAGCACTAAAAGTGGTCGCCAGATTATTAATGCTAGACGAGCTAAAGGACGGGCAAAACTAGCTGTATAATATTTTTGGTGCAGCAAAGTAGCTTTTTTACACGTGACCACAGGCTTAATAGGCCTTGTGACTACAAATTCGTATTTAAGAATCCAACTAAAATATCGAGTAGGTATTTCACAGTACTTGCAAAGTCAAATGGTTTGCCGCATGCCCGTCTGGGTTTAGCAATTTCAAAAAAGGTAGCGAAAAAAGCCGTCACAAGAAACTATATAAAGCGTTTAATTCGCGAAAGTTTTCGAATCAATAGTCACCATATAGAAAACTTGGATATCGTTTTTATAGCTAGAAAAGGGGCCGAATCGTTACCAATTTCAAGCAAAAATACTGAACTGTTCGTACCTATTTGGGAAAAATTATACAGATAATGTGAAGTCAAATTTATCTTTTTTACATTCTGTTATTATTTTCTACTGAAGCGCAAATGCAAAAAGTTTTAATATTTCTTATAAAAGCATATCAACTGGTATTAAGCCCGTGGATGGGTCGTAGTTGTCGCTTTTATCCCACTTGTTCGAATTATGCTTTGCTTGCTCTGCAAAGATTTGGTGCGTTTCGTGGTACCTACCTTAGTATAATAAGAATAATAAGATGTCACCCGTTTCATCCTGGTGGTATCGATAATGTCCCTGAAAAATTTGGTAATCGCAATGGATAATATGAGGTTCGTTCTTGTAGTTTTGTTAGGTTTCATACTCTATCAGCTATCGATATATTGGGAATATGACTATGGCCCAAAGAAGGTTGTACCTATTGTGGAGTCAACACAATCAGACTTATCCCAAGAGACTGTGCAGGTAGAAGATTTACCTTCAAGTTCGACTGATCCTACGAATATACTAAGTGAAGAGAGTCATACTGAAGAAATAGTTTCCAGTATCGAACTGGCTGAAAAAACGATAAAAGTTTCTACAGATAAAATAAATTTAGAAATAGATTCTTCTGGCTCTTTGATTTTATTGGATATGCTTGAGTATCCAGTGGAGAAAGAAACACCAGATATACCCTTGAAATTATTAAATAATACTAAAATTGATTGGTTTATTGCTCAGAGCGGGTTTAGATCCGCAAAGGGGTTTGCTCCCAATCATCATAGTGTTTATCAATTCGATAAAGAAGATTACCAATTAGCCCCGGGAGAGAATCAGCTTATAGTCCCTCTTAGGTGGACAAATGATTTCGGTATTGAGGTGGTTAGTACCTTTATATTTAATCGTGGTAGCCACGCAATAGAATTGGAGCAGGTTGTAAAAAATAATTCAGATCGAGTATGGAGCGGAGGCCAGTACAATCAACTGCAAAGAGTAGTACCTTCTGGTGATACCTCAATGTTTATTCGTACTTATACGGGAGGTGTACTTTATACAGAGGATCAGAAATACGAAAAAGTATCATTCGATGATATGCGAGATGAAAAATTGAGTCGTGATACTAAAGGTGGATGGAGTGCAATGATCCAGCATTATTTTTTGGCTGCTTGGGTACCACCTGAGAGTCATAAAAATCGATTTTATAGCATTGCATTGCCAGATAACGTATTTGTAATTGGTTCATACGGTCCACAGTTTGATGTTCAACCAGGGTCGGAACGAATGTTCAGTTCGACTTTATATGCCGGTCCTAAGATTCAAAAGGAAATGGAAAAAACTGCTCAAGGACTTGAATTAACGGTAGATTATGGTGTACTTACTTTTATTGGTAAACCCATTTTCTGGCTATTGGACAATTTTCATGAATATGTAAAGAATTGGGGGGTAGCTATTATGTTAGTTACTCTGGTCATCAAAGCAATTTTCTTTAAGCTTTCTGAAAAGAGTTATCGCTCGATGGCTAAAATGCGTAGATTGCAACCGAAATTACAGGCTATTAAGGAGCGATACGAAGACGATAAACCCAGGTTTAATCAGGAAATGATGAACCTTTATCGTGCAGAAAAAGTCAATCCATTGGGCGGGTGTTTACCCATTCTTGTTCAAATTCCCGTATTTATTTCGCTTTATTGGGTTCTTATTGAAACGGTGGAATTACGGCATGCGCCTTTTATGTTATGGATAGACGATCTTTCAGTAAAGGATCCGTTCTTTATATTACCGCTACTAATGGGTGTTTCCATGTGGATTCAACAAAGATTGAATCCTACGCCTGTTGATCCTATTCAAGAAAAGGTAATGAAATTATTTCCAATAATATTTACGGTATTTTTTCTGTTTTTTCCAGCCGGTTTGGTTTTATATTGGGTGGTCAACAATAGTCTTTCTATTTGTCAGCAGTGGTATATAACTCGATCAATAGAACGTGGATATTCAACTGAATAAGACAGAAACCATTGCAGCAATTGCAACTGCACCAGGCAAAGGAGGAGTAGGAATAGTCCGGGTTTCTGGCCCTAATATTGAATCACTATGTTATAAAATCCTTGGCAAAGTTCCAGACCCAAGAACCGCAACCGTCCTACCTATATTGGATGATAAAGGTTCGATAATCGATAGGGGTATTGCAATCTTTTACCCAGCACCTCGCTCCTATACTGGCGAATCCATTTTGGAATACCAGGGTCACGGAGGTCGTGTGGTATTAGACATGATTCTCCAAAGATTTCTTTCATCAAATACCCGTATGGCGCGCCCTGGTGAATTTACAGAACGCGCATTTCTTAACGGCAAAATTGATCTAACTCAAGCGGAAGCAGTCGCAGATCTTATCGACGCCAGTACTGAGCAAGCTGTACGTTCTGCTCAGAACGCGATACAAGGTTTATTTTCAGAAAAAGTAAATGAAATTGTTAATGAATTAATCGAACTACGCACCTATGTAGAAGCTTCAATTGATTTTGTTGACGAGAATATTGATTTTCTAAGTGACGGAGGCGTAGAAAGAAGATTGATACAAATGACTAATAGTATCGAATCTATTTTGAAGTCGTCTAAGCAGGGGTTTCTACTTAGAGAAGGAATGACTGTAGTTATCGCAGGCAAGCCTAATTCTGGAAAATCTACCTTGCTGAATTTTCTCGCTGGACGAGAAGCAGCAATCGTGACTGATAAAGAAGGTACTACTCGTGACATACTTCGAGAATCAATAACTATCGATGGTATGCCACTGCATATAATCGACACGGCAGGATTGAGAAACAGTGAGGATGAAATCGAAAAAGAGGGAATTAGAAGAGCTAAAGCCGAGATTGAAAAAGCGGATCGAATTCTATGGGTGGTAGATCATTTCTACCCTGATTTAGAACATTTTGACCACGAATGGTTTCCAAAAAAAATCCCTGTGACGAGAATATACAACAAGATTGACTTGACTATAGATAATCCTCATATATCTAATCTAGGCCCCGAACCCATTATCTATCTATCCCTAAAGACTGGGGCGGGAACACAGTTTTTAAATGAGCATCTCAAAGAATCAATGGGCTATCGAGAAAACGTAGAAGACGTTTTCAATGCTCGACGACGGCATATAAATGGCCTTATTAATGCCAACATATCAATCAATTCTGCCCAGAACCAATTGAATGAATTAAATACCCCTGAATTAATTGCGGAAGATCTGAGGGTTGCACAGCAAATATTGAGTGAAATTACTGGTGAATTCACAACGGAAGATTTGTTAGGAAAGATATTTTCTGGTTTTTGTATTGGCAAATAGAAAAACAAAATATTTATTTTAAATAGGGTTTATATATCGATTCGATGCCCAACAACATAAACTATAATTCATTGTTAAAAAAAGTACCCGTCCAATTAAAAGTGTTTACCTTGGCTGGATCTCTAATATTTTTCATATTTATTTTTCAAGGTTCTATAGGTTTTAATATACGTGATGAAGGGTTGTTATGGTATGCAGTTCAGCGAGTAAGTCAAGGAGAGGTCCCTATACTTGATTTTATATCATATGATCCTGGTAGATACTATTGGTCGTCAGTAATAATGAGGGTCTTAGGTGATAATGGGGTAATGATGTTGAGAATCTCTGTTAGTATATTTCAAACTATTGGTTTATTCGCGGGATTAATGTTATTAACAAAAACTACGAATAATCACCAAAGTTGTTTTTTACTAACATCAGCATTTATTATTATAATATGGATGTTTCCACGTCATAAATTATTTGATATTTCATTATCAATATTTCATATTATAAATCTTACTTATTTAATAGTAAAACCAACTTACAAACGCTACTTTTATGCTGGAGTTATTATTGGTTTAATTGCAGTCTTTGGTCGAAACCACGGCGTTTACGGTGTTATAGCTAGTGTTGGAGTTATTTTATGGCTGAATTTATTGAGGCATGATTCTCCCTGTTTTTTGAAATCAATAACATTATGGGGTATTGGAGTTATTTTAGGGTATATCCCAGTGATATCTATGATTTTATTTATTCCAGATTTCGATCAAGCTTTTCTTGAAAGTATCCTTTATCATTTCGAATATAAAACAACAAATATAGCAATACCTGTTCCCTGGCCATGGAAATTATTTCCAATCACTGTATTTTCATTGGATATAATACGCGGAGTATTAATCGGTATTTTTTATCTATTTTTACTTAGTTTTGGGCTATTTTCTCTTTGTTACGTTCTTTATAATAAAAATATTAATAGTTATACTTCATCCGTTCTAATTGCAGGCGCATTTTTATCAATTCCGTACTCGCATCATGCATTCTCTCGGCCAGATATAAGCCATCTCGCACAAAGTATATTTCCCACATTAATAGGAATATTAGTAATCCTCTCTACATCATCAGCAAAAATGCGATGGCTGGGCTTATTAACATTTTCTGCAGTAAGTCTGCTGATAATGTTACCTAAACAGCCTGGTTGGAAGTGTTATATCTCTGATAAATGCACCTATGTTAATATAGCCACTGACAATATTCTCGTAAATCCTCCCACAGCAAGAGTCGTAAAATTTTTAGTAAACCTATCTAATACCTTTACACCAAATGGTGAAATGTTTTACGTTACACCATTTTGGCCGGGCGCATATCCAATGCTTGGAAGAAAAGCACCTGTAAGGTACATATATTCTATTCTTCCTAGAAGTGAATCATTTCAAAAAAGAGAAATCAAGAAATTGATATCAGCAGATTTAAATTTCGTGTTAATCGTTAATAATCCTCCAAACCATCGAATGGAATATTTATTCAAATATACACAACCATTGGTTTATAAGTATATTCTTGATAATTACGATAATGTCAATGAATATTCAAATAATAATCATCTTGTTTTTACGAAAAGAGCTTTAATGTGAAAAAACTCGCAATAGTCCAGTCTAACTACATACCGTGGAAAGGTTACTTTGATGTAATCGCAAATGTTGATGAATTTGTCTTATTTGATGATGTCCAATATACCAAACGAGATTGGCGAAACAGAAATAAAATAAAGACGTCAAATGGGTCAAAATGGCTCACGGTTCCTGTAAAAGTGAAAGGTAAATATTATCAAAATATATGTGATACTAGGATAGATGGTGTAAATTGGGCGCAAAAACATTGGATGTCATTGTCCCAAAATTATCGTAAAGCCCCCTATTTTAAAGAAATCGCTACTTGGCTTGAGCCACTCTACACATCGACATCTTATACGCTTTTATCCGATCTTAATTTTACATTCATGAAACAAATATGTGACTATCTTGGTATCTCCACTTTAATAACACGATTGGCGACGACTTCTACGCCGTCACATACGGTGGCAAAACTGAAAACCGAACGCCTTATCGATTTATGTAAGGAAACTAATAGCACTGAATATATTACAGGTCCTGCAGCTAAGGGCTATATCGATGAAAAACTGTTTATTGACAATGGTATTACTTTAACATGGTACGATTATAGTGGGTATCCAGAGTATCAACAATTATGGGGAGATTTCGAACATCAAGTTACTATTCTTGACTTACTTTTTAATTGCGGTAAGGATTCGTTGAGATATATGAAAATATCTAAACTATAACTGAGTATTCCAACAAATCTATAGATTACTCCTTACTTCCAACGAGAAATATGCTGCCACCAACAACATTTGGTATCCAATTAGAGATTCGGTTCTCTAATTTGGTTAAGTGTAGTAACAAAAAATTAATAAATGGGTTAATTTGAACACAATCATTTCGTTCATTATCGGAAATAGTTGTATTACCGTCTCTATTTGTAATTGTACGAATAATCAGTAATGGTATTAAAATTATGAAAAAGAATCTAACTTGAAGTACCTTTATTCCTGATTGTTCAACTATATCTATTAATCGTTTTTTGCTATAACGACGCTTATGTGCAGCAATGGTATCATCACGGCTCCATAACCAATTATGAGCTGGAACGGTTATAAACAGTAAACCATTGGGCCGCAGAATCTTTGCTGCTTTTTGAATAGAGATATAATCATTTTCTAGATGTTCGATAACATCAAACATGCAAACAACATCATATTCACCATAAAAAGGTGGGTCATAAAGATCAAAAAGATAGCATTCGCTTATGCCGATTTCTTTTGCATAATACAATCCAGAAAGGTGTATGTCTCCAACTGCGATGTCGTAACCTAGATTCTTTATCCCACCCGCTATGAAACCAGTACCCGAACCTATTTCAATCGTTTTATCTGTCTTTTTTACTAAACGTTTAAATGCACTAATAATGTATTCTCGACGGGTTATAAACCAGAAATGATTGTTTTCCGTGGACTTGATGATTTCAAGAGCTACAGAATTATAGTCAGCATGATTATTTAAAACATTGTCGATATAACATTTTATATTATCAACAATTCTAAGAGGTTGTTTTACAATTGCCATTGTCTTGTCGATAATAATTTACTGGTATTGTTTTAGAATAATATTAGTCACCCTATATTTATCGTAATTAGCCCAAACTGAATATCTAATATCTAAGTATATAGTTGTAAATGGATATAACATAAATATATATTACGCCCTACGATGGTCTAAAGTTTCTTGTGTTGTTGTACCGACCAATTAACAAAATATCGAAAAACCCCCGTATTATTCCAACGGGACTATATATATTTGGTCGTTAAAAGAGTTATAAAGAAAATAATATACTCCCTAAAGTAACGAAAATACACCCTACATATCGTTTAGTTGATACCTTTTCTTTTAAAATGTATGCAGCAAGCAAAATTGTTGACATGTAATTCAGCCCAGTAATTACTGAAAAATATTTAAAATCAATTGTTCTCATTAATAAGGTAGAAAGAAATAAAACTATTACAAAGCTGGTATATCCGACGAATACATATCGGTTAAATATTAAATGTTTATTTGTATTTGCTCCAAATTTAAGACATAGTTGACCAAATGACGTAAAAAGCACAATGGCAAGTGTAATAGATATAATTTGCGTGGATGTCATTGCTAAGATTTCTCCACGATTAGATAAACACCCAACATCAATAATATTGCCCCCGCTATGTTATTATTACTAATATGTTCATCAAAGAATACAAAACCAGATAGCAATATAAGTATTGGTACTACAGAATTAATTGGATAAACTTTTGATAGTTCGTTTTTCTTAAGGATCAATTGCCACACAATCGAACGGAATACCGATAATGATAAAGCAGAAATATAAAAAATATTAAAAAATATACTGGTGTAGCTTACTGCATTTATTGCTGCTACTTTTACCAAAATAAATGAAGAAACCTGAAGTGAAATATTAACCAGGACTAACCCTGTTATATAACTATTTTTATAAATATTGGATATCACTTTCTTTGAAATATTTATCGACATAAATTGGTCTAAATGTTTTTTCTAGTTTTTCCTTATCGGGCATATCTTTTGAGATCTTATCTTTACCTATTTTATACAGATAATCGATCATTTTATTTCTAATAATACCTGGTACAAAAGTTATTATAAACTTTCTTATAAATGGAATAGTACTCAAATACGCAATAATGTTAAATTTAGGAATCGAAACATTCACGGGTTTGCTATATGTGGTATTCGTATTAAAATACTGTGGAAGGCCCGAAAATGATTCAATACTATTTAATACGGCAACAGGATCTTCTTTTATTTTATTAAAATTAATTAATAATATGTTCCCCTTGTAAATATCAGTAAATTTTTCGACTACCGCTGAAAAATCAAATTTATTAAATTCTATAATATAGCTCCCACCATCAAAATCCACTTGGCAATGTTGCAAGAAATCATCTAGGCTTTGCATATTAGGTGTAAAACTTTTTAATTGGCTATAAAAAGATGATAACCATTCCGCAGGTTCACGTAATATTAAAACTACTTTGTGATCTATATCAAAATGTTTGATATTATCGAAAAAATTTACATCACAATAATAATTAGGACTAATATCAAATGCAATATTGTTCTTTAATGCTTGTTCATCGTAAAGAGAATAGAACCAGTTAAAACCACGCCGGAAATTAGATCCAAAGAAAAAGGTTTCTTTATACTTTGGCATCGCGACGTTCGGGTGATTTTTAAAATTATAATATAGCCAGGTAGAACCTGCTCTAGGCATACCAGCAACTATTATTAATTTTTTCATATGTGTCATTATAAATCTGATCCAATATCCAATAATATAAACAGCAAAAACGATAAACCGTTGCTTAAAGTTATATATAGATTAACAATACTCAAAAATTGCCATTCCAAACCCAGTGATACCATAGTTATTTCCGTTGTAGAGCATATACCTCTGACCTTTATGATCAAAAACATAAGGGTATTCAATCATATCTGAATCCCAACCCTGTGGGGAAATATCAATACCGGTCTTTTCTAATGAAAGAATCCACTGTCGTTGATCATTACTAAAAGCGTACCCAATGCGATATTTCCCACCACTTCCGCTACGATAAGAAAACCACATGTCGTAGCCCTTTTCCAAATTATTGACTACAGTGGGCCTGGAAAATGCTTGGGCTATTCCTAGCTCGAAAGGTACGGCCAATCCTTTACGAATCCAATTATGTCCGTTAGACGAATAAGCATATTTTATGGGAGCTAACATGTCTCCATTACCAATATTCCAAGTTTCTACCGAGCTGTACCACATGCTGTAGTTGCCCGTTGTATGCTTTATTACCCAAGGATAGGATAAACTGATTGGATCAACGATATCAAGACCCATTAATGGAACCGTTTGATCTAACTGCAATGTTAGATCAGAATTCACTATAAGTCGGCCTATATCACCTCGCCAGTGGCCGCCTTCAGGGTTTTGCCAACCCATAAAAAGCATGTATAGGATGCCATTAACTTCGTAACAATTACCAATGCTTACACCGTCGGCATAGAAGCTATCTTCAGGTCCGTGTTGAAAAAAGGGGTGCCAATGTTCACTAATAATCTTACGTTTGACAATATCGATGTCGACCGCGCCAACTGATGATCGGTTATCCACATCCCGACTGCTGTAAAAAACTCGGTACACGTCTTCATCAAGGAGAATAGGTAGAGGGTTTGCTGCATGGGACAGAAGTTTTGGATGTCGGTTTGCGCCTGAAGGAGAAAATAGTTTTCCTAATTTACGCCATTTGTGGCTCATATTCCACGCAACTTTGCACTTGAGACTCTAGCGCGCTGAGTTGCAGCACCGATATAAACGCCTTCAGGTTCTGTGTCGGCAAGTAACAATGTACCCGCTCCAATTACACATTTTTCGCCGATTTTAATGTGGTCGCGTAAAGTTGCATTTACGCCAATAAAACACTGTTCTCCAATCTCAACTCCCCCTGAAATAACCACCTGCGAAGCAATGAAGCAGTGATCTCTAATTATTGAGTGGTGGCCGATATGGTTACCGCTCCATAGTGTAACGTTATTGCCTATAGTGACGAAAGGCTGAATGGTATTGTCTTCAAAAATGAAACAATTCTCGCCTATACACATATCGTTCAGAGCCGTGGCATGTGTACTGACATAGCTGGCCAAACGGTAACCTACCGCTTTTGCCGCTAGATACTTTTCTTTCCGGACAGCATTGAGTTTAGAGTAGCTGAGTGCAATAAAAAGTTCGTATCTATCTGGTGAATATTGCTTGGTTATATTTTCAAAAGCAATGACTGGTAGACCGCAGAATTCAGTCTCGGTAAGATAGTCAGAATCAACAGTAAATGCAACTACTTCGTACTCAGAATCTGAATTGAAATAGTAATGTGCCAGCTGAGCGATGTCACCGGAACCGAAGATGACCAGTAATTTTTTCATGGCTTTTTTCTCACTAGAATCGTAAATTCATAAAGATCGTAATCATGCAAAAGTGCCACGTTGCGTGAATAGTGACGTTTACAATGATCAAACAGCGCGCAAGAATCTGCATAATAAAGATAATCGCGCATTTTAGGTGTATCGGAATAAGAAGTCAGACAATTGAAAGCGAAACCTAATCGACTGGTGCGATCAAGCACAGCCAGAGTAGCTTCAAGATAGGATGCCCATTCATCATCAGAATGGCCTAAACGGACATTAAATATACCGCTGGCAACTCCGTAATCAGCAACTTCATCCGGTTCACTGGATATCACAAATCGCGCATGATTCTTTTCTTGATGGCGCTTCTCGGCAGCTATAACCATATCCTCGGATACATCAATTCCCAAATAGGAAAATGATGCATACCGGTTTCCCAGAAATTCATAATAGGCGCCATATCCGCATCCCAAATCATTAATTGAAAATGAATGGGGAATTTCGATTATCTTACTAAGCATTTCAAATCGAAGGTTTTGGCTTTCTTGCCCATTCCAATCTACGCCATTAGGTGTTTCACCATAAGTAGCCAATTTAGCTTGATAATACTTAGCAACTTCAGCCAAAAGGTCAGTTTTGTCTTCTTGCATAAATTATTACTTCTTTATAGATTCCCCGTCTGCTATTGTTTTTGAAATAATTTGCTCTACCCAGGCACTAGCACTCGTTTCGGCTGTTGATGCAGCCAACCAAACTTTTTCTTTAATATCAGGATCTATTCCTTCTAGTTGCCCAAAATACCTTTTGCGCATGCTACCACCACGAGATCCTTTATGAGGGACATCGATATCCATAAGAGGTGGAGAATCGGAAACTTCAAAATCAATAATATAAAAACAATTTCCGAGTACCCAAGTCAAATGGACATTCGAGACAGTTTCTGGCAATAAAGAGAGAGGTGCATCCAACGCCCAAAGCTTATTGTTACAAATAGCTACTTTTCCATATTCTTTTTCTTTAAGCCAAGGAGCTACACCTTCATCACCAATTACTACCTTCCCCCCCACTTTGACGACTCGCTCCATTTCATGAATCGCAGACTTAATGTCTGAAAATAAGTTTATTCCTCCGAAATGATATGCTGCATCAAAAAACGAATCTTGGTATGGGAGCATTGATGCATTTGAAACACTAAGATACAGATTATTCATTTTAACCTGAAAATCGTCAACTTCAGTTAATCTTCGAGCAGTTGCTACAACCATTAAGTCGGAAATATCTTGCGCAAAAAGTTCACCGGTTGAACCAATCCTAGGCGATATACACTTTATATCATCCCCTAAGCCACATCCAGTAACGAGCACTCGATCACCTTCTTTCAAATTCAATTTCTCAACCAATGCATTTCTGAATGAAATTTCATCTTGTTTAAACGTATCAAAAAGCCAAGCTAAAAAATTTTCATATACCGTTTCAGCATTATCCTTTTTGTACATGACCTGAGATATTTTGTCTTTGCCGGTGAGCATTTTTTCGTCTATAAAAACGGGAATTTTGTTTTCGCTTTCAGCTTTTAAGAATGGGTAATGTGTACCATTAACTCCGACTAATCCAGTGTCGACCATACGTAAATTTTCTTTAGACAGTGGACAACAATATGGATTTTTAAGCATAAATAGACGCTCCTAAAAACAATGGGGTTGTAAAATATATTTTTCTTTCAGTCAAAAGGCACAGATGGCGCAACACGATCATCAATAATCTGTACTTATTCGGTTCGAAAGGTAATCTGGTATAGAGGATGGCTCTGTAAAAGAAAATCCCAATATGTCTTTTTCCTCGGGAGATAGGTTGACACTATTCATATTCATTGGAATGTTAATCTGTTGTTTGAAAAATGGAATGTTAAAGAGTTGATTTACGGCACGTCGTACGGACTGTGTTTGATTATATCCACCAGCATGGAACACCATACTGTCCAGTAATATAAACGACCCTGCTTTAGCTTCGATCTGAATCGCATTTTTCTGTATGTAATTCTGGGATGGGAAATCTTCAAATTTATGGGACGCCGGAATCACAAAGGTGGCGCCATTATCAATTGTGAAATCATCAATACAAAACAAGGCATTTATTGCAATTGGCTTTGAAGATACAAAATGCTGGTAGGGAAGATCTCGATGCCATGCAGCCTGATTATAGGGTTCCTGAGGGAGATTAATTAAGCCGTTTTGTTGATTAAGGATAAATTTTCCTTGGATCAACTTCGTCAGAATCGAAAGCAGCTTTTTGTTTAAAGCGAGCCTTAGAAATTCCTCTCCGCCATGCGTAAGAGGTGAACGAATGGTATTAATCTCGTTGAGACTTCGGAGTTTAGGTGTTGTATAGGTTTCCACGTAGTGCTCTCGACAAATATTGAACTCCCTTGATATACCTTGGAGGTCGGATTCAGTGTAACCAGAAGCGATGATTGCATATCCGAGGTTCCTGACTTGTTCTGCTGCTGCATCAAGAGAAGATTCCAATTGATACTGCTGGAGTATTCCATAGGAAGTTGATGGAATATTATCTGTCTTCATTTCGGAGATTCCAGTTCTTGAGATTGCGTATACGTGTGGCGAATAATAGTATACGGCCGTTGCTTGACCTCCAAAAATATTTTAGAAATATAAATCCCTTGGATGCCGATGAAAAAAATTATCATTCCGGAAAAAAACCATATTGAAACAATAATTGACGTATAGCCATCGGGTGGAGCAGCAATGAAAAGATACCTTATCGTGAGATGTGCGATATAGCCAAGAGCAGAAATTAAGAGAAGTAAACCTGAATAAAAAGTAAATACAAGTGGTAGACTACTGAAAGAGGTTACAGCATTAACAAGATGGCTAAATTTTCTTGAGAAAGAATAAGTCGTAGGACTGGTTGAATGCTTTTTAACAGTTTGCTGACATTGCTTGAACCCAGTATGAATCCACAGACCGCCAATATTCAGTTCTCGTTCTCGGTATAAAAGCAGCGCATCAACATACCGTCGAGACATGAGTCTCACAGTCAGGATGTTGTTCGGTTGTGCGATTCCGGTAAGAACTCGAAATGTTCGATAGAATATTCCGCCAGTTATATTCTCGAAGAATCCACCTTTACGCTTGTATTGGATGCCATAGACGATATCGCATACTTCTGCCTGCATTTGACTTTCGAAGCTAAGTAACAATTCAGGTTCCTCTTCGAGGTCGCAATCGATCAAAAACACTTTTTCGCCATTAGTGCTGGCTAAACCGGTCATCATTGCCTTGTGATGACCGAAATTACGAGAAAGGTCGATTACGACGACATGGCTATCTTTCTCTGTTAGTTCCACTGCAATCTCAAGACTGTTGTCGGGAGAACCATCGTTTACTAATATAATTTCATATTCGTTACCTACCAGTTGATAAGCGGCAGCTGAAATTCGTTGATGAAACTCTACAATATAAGCCGATGATTGATACAGCGTAGCAACAATGGAAAGTCTCATGAACCTATGTATTTCTTAATAACGAGGAACGTATTTTCCAGAGTTAAATAACAAATCGAGAATGCTGGCATCTTGGGTAAATTCGAACCTGAATTGTTTCTATTCAAGATATGCAGAATAGTCAAACCCTGTAACCTTGATGTCCCGCTTATTGAAAATCCTTTCCAGGGTATGTATGTGGATTTAAGAATGGCTACTCTTTTCATGGTGTATTTCCTGTTGCCCTGTATATCTAATAAACAGGACTCGACGAATCAGAAAGTTGCTCAAAGTATTCAAGAATAGTTTCGTGGGTTGGATATGTATTGCGAAATCGTAATGGATCGGGATCATTAAACGAAAAATAAAAAAGACCAGCAAATCCCGGACTTGGTTGATTTATGTGTTCGAGTTCGGCATGCTCAAAAGCATTGAAAACGCTGGATAGATTCATAAGTGTCCCATACTAGAGACTTACGTTCAAGCAGTGGCTAAGCTCCCGACAAAAATGGTGTCGAAATAACTATTATTCATCGCGGGCGAAGACAGATCATTCATGGAAAAGGTTAACCTACCATTGTTTGATGTACCTGACTCAACAGGGAGACTGCTACAGTTATTTCATTTTCTACTCACTGCGTCCGATAGACGCACTGCCAGCCCGAATCAATTCTGGATATTAACCAAAAACTTGTTCTCACTTATATCAAATGACCTGTTCTGAGACAATTGGCGTCACTAGGCCGTTTCAGAATAAGCAGTCTATCGTGAATCAATTTATTGGTTCAGCGGAAAAAAAGACCAAAACAAGCAACGGTACCTACTATTACTATTTGTAGGAGAGTAAAACTCCGGCAAACCCCATCTATCGCCAATTTTCGTCAAAGGATAAACTGAAGCGGGAGATTTACAACGGAAATTTATCTTTGAAATGAAATGGCAGCAGGGATGGATAATCGCTTGCA
>Ga0114934_10000122_pt1 | contig 44870 bp, 38 predicted proteins | sample 4SBtaG_2_FD_99695 | JGI IMG/M metagenome (GOLD analysis project Ga0114934, IMG submission 99695) | Deep subsurface microbial communities from Kolumbo volcano to uncover new lineages of life (NeLLi) - 4SBTROV10_white metaG | ecosystem: Environmental > Aquatic > Marine > Volcanic ...
ATTCAAGCTTTTGCTTCAGGTGGAGTAGAGTTCCACCTGAAGTATTGATGTTTTGCTTTAGCAAAACGAGTTCACTATTTTTATTATATTGAAACAGGTGACAACATCTGTGCCACCTGTTTTGTATAAAATTTTACTTGCTCTGTTCCATAAAAAAATCTGAAGCCATAACATTTATTTTTTTTAGTAGTTCCTCGGTTGTATGCTTATTATTACGTCTACATACTATAGCATCATCATTACATATAAAACATTTTCTTTCTTTTAAATATATTTTCTTTCTTTTAATAATTTTAAAATTACTGTCAAATACATCAATATCAAATATTCTACCTAATTCATGATTTTCTTCGATAGTTACCATTAGTTCTTTTAATTTAAGTACATCTACATTTATACATATATAGCATTCAGCTCCTGTTATTTCATAAATCTCTTCCTTATAAAGTATAGGTAAGTGCTCATTATTTAATACCCTTAATATCTCTTTTATACCTTCTTTATGAATTTTTCTGTATAATTCACTATCTTTAGTAGCTCCTGGTATATTGAGAGTAAATGAAATCAGGCTACATTTGTATTTATTAATCAAATATTTTTGTTTTTCAGCTCTCTTTTCTCTTGATAAAAGAATTTTAAACAAAATATCTTTTTCACTACTCAAAATATCCACCTTCATTATTTTACCTGTCTTATTACATCAATTATTGTTCCATCTCTATATTGTACTAATCCAACTATTTTATTAGTGTATTCTATAGGATCTGGAGCACCTGTTAATTTATAAGCTTTTTCTTTCAATTCTTCAATAGAACAGATATCAATTTTAGCTGTTTTAAATCTATCTATTAAATCTTTTCTTAAAGGATTTACGGCTATTCCCCTATCAGTTACAACAACATCAACAGTTGAACCTGGAGTAACTATTGTATTAACCCTTTCTACAATAGAAGGTATTCTACCTCTTACAAGTGGTGCAACAATTACAGACATTTTAGCACCCGCTGCAGTATCAGAATGTCCACCAGATGCACCTCTTATTACACCATCAGAACCAGTTATTACATTTACATTAAAATCTAAATCGATTTCAAGTGCACTTAAAATAACAAAATCCAATTTATTCACTATACATCCTTTATTATGTGGATTTGCATATAATGATGCATCTATTTCAATGTGATTAGTATTTTTGCCAACAGAATTTGCAGCCGTTAAATCAAAGCTTTGAGTATCGAATAATTTTTTAATTAATCCTTCTTCATGTAATTGAACGAATTGTTGAGTTATTCCGCCTAATCCAAAACTTGCTTTTATACCTTTTTCTATCATTTTATCTTTTATGAAGCGAGTAACTGCCAAAGAAGCCCCCCCAGAACCTGTTTGCATTGAAAAACCATCTTCAAAATAACCAGAAACCTCTATTAATTTTGCTACTTTCTTTGCAATTAAAATTTCCCTTGGATTACTTGTGAATCTTGTAGCACCCGACATAATTCCATTTGGATCACCAATACTATCTACTTTTATAACATAGTCAACATCAGCTTGAGATATACTTGCAGGTACATTCGGATATTCAACTAGATTATCTGTAATTAAAACTACGTTATTTGCATATTTTGCATCTACTTTTGCATAACCTAAAGAACCGCATATAGAATTACCTGAAAATCCATTTGCATTTCCATATTCATCACAAGATGGTACTGCTAAAAATGCTACATCTATTGATACTTCACCTGATTCTATTGCTCTTGCTCTTCCACCATGTGAACGTATGATTATTGGTACATCCATTAAACCATTAGATATTTCTTCTCCTAATTTACCTCTTATACCACTTGTTTCTATTCTTCTTACTACACCATTCTTAATATGTCTCAATAATTCTTGATGAGCATTAGTTAATGAACTTGTTGCTACCACAATATCTTTTATTCCCATATCTGCTATGACATCCATTACCATATTAACAACATAATCACCATTTCTAAGATGATGATGAAATGAAATAGTCATACCATCATTTAATCCTGTTTTAATAATTGCTTCTTTAATATTATTTAAAATTTTACTCTTACCGGGTAAAATCTTGCTTAATTTTGGTCCCATTTTTCTTCCTGAAGGATTGTATTCAAATGGACCAAAATACGGTTTTAAGTTGCCTATGCCTTCAATTCTTTCTGGAATTTTTCTTCCAACTGCATTTTTAATCATTTATTTCACCCCCTCTAATATACACCTGAAGCTTTAGCTAAAGCTATTACTCTGTGTGCCCTTTCAACTACTGGTAAATCAATCATTTTACCATCTAAAGATATTACCCCTGAGCCCTTTTGCTCTGCTTCTTCAATTGCTTTGAGTATTCTTATAGATTTTTGTATTTCTTTCTCAGAAGGGGTATACACTTTGTGTACCAATTCAACTTGATTAGGATGTATAACAGACTTACCATCAAATCCAAGTTGTTTTATATGTTTTACTTCATTTATAAAACCTTCGTCATTTTTAACATCTGAAAAAACTGTATCGAGTGCATAAACTCCTGCTGCTCTAGCAGCTAACAAAATCTGTCCCCTTGCTGTTAAAAGCTCAATTCCATCCAAAGAACGATTTGTTTTCATATTAGTTACAAAATCTTCTGCTCCAATGGCAACTGCAACTAATCTTGGACTTGCTGTAACAATATCATATGCATTAATAACACCTACAGCACTTTCAATAGCTGCCATTATTTTAGTACTTCCTACTTCTAATCCAATTTTTGTTTCTATTTCAGATATAAGTTTGTCCATTTCAATTATGTCTTCTGCTTTTTCTGTTTTTGGGAGTCTTATTATATCCGGTTGTGCTCTAACAATAGCTTCCAAATCATCTTTACCAAAAGGTGTATCTAAACCATTAATTCTAACTACTATTTCTGTTCCTTCATAATCAATCGTTTTTAATGCATTATATACCATAAATCTTGCTGCATCTTTTTCTTTCAAAGATACTGAATCCTCAAGATCAAACATTATAGAATCTGCACCATATATATGAGCATCTTTTATCATACCTGGATTATTACCAGGAATATACATCATAGTTCGTCGTAATTTTATCATGTCCATTCACCTCCTACCATTTATATTCGTTAGATTCTGCTGCTCTATAAGCTGCGGTTTGTACTCTAGCTTTTATTACACAATCTAAAGCTCCAAAATCAATTGCAGTAACATTTGCCTTAGTAATTCCAAGTTCCATTAATGTGTTATTTATTACTTTTCTTATTTGTCTTCCGAACTGTTTTTCAGCTGAACTTGTTAAATTAATGTTTATTTCATTAGAATCACTTGGTTCTAGTATAATAGTAATATCACTTGATTCTGATGTTCCGGCTACAGCACGAGTCTTTATTTTCATTTTCCTGCCTCCGTCCTAAAATTTTTATTTAACAAATATTATAATAACTTTAGTTGAGCCATACTATTTAGCTAAAAATAATATGACTCACTAAAGTTTTATAATACAATCAAAACAAAATTATTACAGTTTTTATTTTTGATAACTTTGCCATTTACTTTCTAATCCTGGATCACTTAAAGTATCCATTACGTATTTAGCAAATTCTCCACCTTTAGCACCATCTGGACGTCCTGTTATAACTAATTTCTTTTCATATTGAACGCATATATCAAGTGCCATATCTAATCTTCTTGATTTTTCAGTATACCCTATATGATTTAATAACATTGCACCTGCTTTGATCATGCTACATGGATCTGCATACTGAGCTCTACCTTCTTCAACCATTCTTGGAGCACTTCCGTGTATAGCTTCAAACATTGAGTATCTTTTCCCAATATTTGAACTTCCAGCTGTTCCAACACCACCTTGAATTTGAGCAGCTTCATCTGTTAAAATATCACCATACAAATTTGGCATTACTATTACTTCAAATTGGCTTGCTCTTTCTGGGTCTATAAGTTTAGCAGTCATTATATCTATAAACCAATCATCCCATTTGATTTCAGGATAATCTTTTGCAACTTTTTCAGCAATACTTAAAAATTTTCCATCAGTTGTTTTGAGTATATTTGCTTTCGTAACAACTGTAACCTTCTTATTTCCATTATTTTTAGCATATTCGAATGCCAAACGTATAATTCTTTCAGCTCCTTGAGTTGTTATTACTTTAAAGTCTAATGCTAGATCATCAGTTACATTGATTCCATTACTTCCAAGTACATAGGCTCCTTCTGTGTTTTCTCTGAAGAACATCCAGTTTATACCTTTATCCGGTACTTTAACTGGACGTACATTTGCAAACAAATCTAATTCTCTTCTCATTGTTACATTTGCACTTTCAATATTAGGCCACTTATCACCTTTCTTTGGTGTTGTAGTTGGTCCTTTCAATATAACATGACATTTTTTGATTTCTTCAAGAACATCATCAGGTATTGCTTTCATAGCTTTAGCACGATTCTCTATTGTTAAGCCCTCAATTGTTCTGAATTCAATTTTGCCCTTTTTTACTTCATCTTTGAGCATAAATTCAAGTACATTTTTGGCATGTTCACATATCATAGGTCCTATACCATCACCACCAACAACTCCTATAATGATTGTATCTAATTCATCAAAATTCACCCATTCTTCTGCAGCTTTCATGCATTCTATACGCTCTAATTGATTCTTTGTAATGGTTGCTAAGTGTTTCATTGCTTTTTCTATTTCTTCATTATACATATTCCACAACTCCCTTAATTTTAATGTTTAAATTAATTTAATAATTACATAATTAAAATCAATTGATATAACAGTAAATATAATTCTTTTAAGCATTTTTTGAGTGTTTTTTCATATACTCTAATGTCCCTCCAATAGCTAATATTTCTTTTTCTCTATCAGAAAAGTTATAATTTACCTCAAATTCTAAATCTTTTGATTTATTTTTAACTATTAGAGGTAAATCATTAAGTATTTTATTTCCTATATCTGGTATTTCGAGTTTATCACCTTGTTCTATCTTTTTATAATCTTCTTCATTTTTAAAAGTAAGTGGTACAATACCAAAGTTTATAAGATTGGCATTGTGAATTCTTTCTATAGATTTTGCAATTACTGCTTTAACTCCCATATACATTGGACAAAGTGCAGCATGCTCTCTAGATGACCCCTGTCCATAACTATATCCTGCTACAATTATATTGTGTTCTCCCGCATTCTTTATTTTCTCAGCTCTATCATGGAAAGTTGGATCTACTACTTCAAATAAATATTCAGAATACTTAGGTACGTTAGAACGATACTTCATTTTGTTTCCTGCTGGAATTATATGATCAGTAGTAACTTTATCTTCAACTTTTATAGTAATTTCACCATGAATTGTTTTTGGAAGTGATTCACTTTGAGGTGGGTTTCCTATATTTGGTCCTCTGTATACTTCTACATCCTCTTTAACTTCATTAGGAAAAATAAACATACTATCATCGATATGAAATTTTGGAGGCATTTTTACATCCGGATATTTTATACCCATATCTTCAAGCTTTCTTGGATCTGTCATTTTACCAGTAATAACAGCTGCAGCAGCAGTTTCTGGACTAACAAGGTAAACATTTGCACTCTTTGTTCCTGAACGTCCATAAAAGTTTCTGTTGCTAGTTCTTAATGATACAGCATTTGTTTTAGGAGATTGACTATTTCCTATGCAAAATCCACATGCGGATTCAGCAATTCTAGTTCCTACAGATATTAAATCAGTTAAAGCACCTTCTCTTGCAATATTCTCAAATACTTGTTTTGAACCAGGAGCTACAACAAAACTTACATTAGGATGAGTTTTTCTACCTTTTAATATATTTACAACTGTCATTAAATCTTTATATGATGAATTAGTACAACTACCAATGCATACTTGATCCACAGTTATATCCTCTAATTCTTTAACAAGTTTAACATTTCCTGGACTATGAGGAGTTGCAGCCATAGGTTCTAATTCGTCAAGATTTATATCAATTTCCTTATAGTATTCTGCTCCTTCATCAGCAATAATTTCAACCCAGTCTTCTTCCCTGTTTTGAGATCTTAAAAATTCTTTTGTAACTTCATCACTAGGGAATACTGATGTTGTAACACCACATTCTGCACCCATGTTGGTTATTGTAGCCCTTTCTGGAACTGAAAGAGATTTAACACCATCTCCGCCATATTCAAATACACAACCAACATTCCCCTTTGTTGTAAAAATATCAAGCATCTTTAATACAACATCTTTAGCTGCTACCCATGGTCTAAGTTTTCCATGTAAATTTATTTTTATCACTTTAGGGCAACTTAGATAAAAACATCCTCCAGCCATTGCAACAGCAACGTCTAATCCTCCTGCACCAATTGCTAACATACCTATACCACCACCAGTAGGTGTGTGCGAGTCGCTTCCAAGAAGAGTTTTCCCTGGTTTACCAAATCTTTCAAGGTGAACTTGATGACAGATTCCATTACCAGCTCTAGAATAAACTATACCATACTTTGCTGCTACAGTTTGAAGATACTTATGATCATCTGCATTTTCAAAACCAATTTGAACAGTATTATGATCAACATAACTTACAGAAAGTTCAGTTTTAACTCTAGGTACTCCCATTGCTTCAAACTGCAAATATGCCATTGTACCAGTAGCATCTTGTGTTAATGTTTGATCAATTCTTATGCCAATTTCTTTACCTTGTTCATACTTTCCTTCTACAATATGGTTTTCTAATATTTTCTGAACAATACTTTTTGCCATATTATCTAAGCCCCCTCAATTATATTTATTATTTAAATTCCATATTTAATAGAGCAAGTCCATAAAAATGGAATAATGGACCAATCCATTTTCAAGAGTATAATACCATATTAGAAATATAATTTCAATATAAATATATTAAATTTTAAATTATTTTTTTATTTTCAAAAAATTTAGACTAATAGTAATAAGTCACTCAAAATGCTGTATAGCTAGAATTTCAAGCCTTTATAATATAGAGTATGTATTTTGGGTTTTGAATATGTGAATTATTTTAATTAATACTTATTTGTTTATTTTATATATTTTGGAATATTTATATCTAAATAACAGCAAAAGAAATGGACTTTTTATTTTAGTCCATTTCTTTTGCTGTTATTTTCTTTTAGAAGTAAAATGTATTGATTATAGTAATCTTCTTTTTCTTTAATAAGTTTATATAGTTTATCTTCGTATTTTTCTTGAAGTTGTACCATTTTTTCGTTATATTCTTGTTTGAGTTTTAAAGATATATAATTTTTTTCTAATTCAAATTTTTCATTGGTAAATTGCAATTTATTATCAAAATCTTTTTTCAGTGAATTAATTTCATTTTGAAAATTTCTATTTGTATTTGTTAATTTTTCTTTCAAAAATTTATTTTCATTTGTTAATTCTGAATTTATTGTTGATAATTCTCTGTTTTTATTTTCTAATTCACTTATCATAGCTTTTAGATTTGAAGTTTGTTTTAGTATTTTTTTTATATCATCTTTGCTGTCATTGAATTTTTTTAATTTTTCTTCTTGTAGTTTGTTTAGAGATTTTAAATTATTACATATTTCTTCAGATTCTTCAATCTTATGTTTATACTCTATAACTTCTTTTTCTTTAATTTTGACCTTTTTAGTTTCTTCTTGAAGTTTTGATACCATATCTTTTAATTCATTAATTTTATTATTCTTTTCTTCTACACTCTTTTGAAATTCTTTGCTGCTCTCTATATTTTTAATTTCAAAACGTTCAATTGAATTTATATATATATCGAGAATTCTTTTTGATAACCTTTGCAATTCTTTAATATCAGTTGACATATCTGTATTTAATTCTTGTGCTTTGTTTAACTCATAAGAACTTATTAATAATTCCATGAATTCTTTATTATTTATTCCTATTTTTTGAGCCATTTCATTAAATTTCTTCTTTTGTTCTTCATTAATTCTTACGCTTATAATTGAATCTCCCATATAAATTACCAATTTAATATAGTTCAGTAAATTGGTATTTCACCTACCTTTCTACTAAATTTTAATACAAAAACAATGTTATTATCATACAAATACTTATGTTTACATATGTATACATAGGTAAAATAATAGTATACAATATGTAAACATATTGTATACTATTATTTTACCTTAATTTTGCATAAAAATCAACCACTATATATAACTTTTATTATATATAGTGGTTGAAAATGAAATTATTATTATAATTTATACTGGTATTAATATTAAGTTTTCTGTTTATAAAAATAAAAATTATTGTTTATATTGATTATTAATTCAGTACAAAAAGAGGGAGCAAAATAGAGTATTAAACAATATCTATAAAATCACTAGCATTATTCTTTAATTTATCAATTGAATGAATATACCTATTTGTAGTTGCTAGATTTTTATGTGCTGCAAAATCCCTTACCTTTTCAATAGAAGCTCCAGCAGTTATAGCAAGAGTAATAGCTGTATGTCTAGTTGAGTGAACCTTTAGCTTTTTATTTATTCCCGCTTTTTTGCAAACCTTTCTTATCATTAAATTGAGTGTATTAGGATTTAGCTTTTTACCGTTAAGTCCATTAGATGAATGTCCAATAAAGAGATATTCATCTGAATTATCATTTTTGTTTCGTCCTGTCTTTTTTATATATTCATCTATAAGTTGTTCTACCGATGGCTGTAATTTAACCATATCCTTTATATTGCCTTTCCTTATTACTTTAATAGCACTTATACCATTATATACTATAATATCTCCTAACTTTATATTAATCAATTCTGATTTTCTCAATGCAGTTGTAAGTGCTAATGAGAGTATCGCCCTATTTCGCAATCCAAGAACTGTAGAAGTATCTATACTATCTAGAAGTTTAATGCTCTCTTCTTTCGTAAGAAATTCAGTTTCTTTATTAATAACTTTAGGTTTTTCTTCTTTTAAATTTGCAAAAGGATTGTATTTTATTATTTGAATACCAGTCGAATTGTCACCAAATTTTAGTAACCATCTATACAATGAACTGAGTGCAGATATTTTTCTATTAATCGTAGCAGAAGATTTTCCTTCATGAGATAACTTTAAAATAAAGTCTTCGGCATCAAATATTGTGACATTGATTATATCATTTATAGTAATACGCTCAATATAATCTACATTAAAAAAATCCATAATATCTTTTTCATAACTTTTTGCAGTATATTTACTTTTATTTGCTTTTAAGTCTAAAAAATATCTAATAAAATGCTTTCTTTCAGGTATTCTTATTCCATTTATTATTTTACTAACAAGTTTATTGTTTTCCATGATTCACTTATCACCTCATTACTATTTTATCTTCATAAATTATATAGTTTTCTATCATTTGTCTTAAATTTATGATTCTATTATAGCATATGAAAACGATTTTATATTACTTAAAAGTTAACATTTAATTTAGTCCTTATTAAAGGAAATTAAACAAAGCTGTCTTATTTTAGACAGCTTTGTTTAATGACACAAATTTAATTATTTTATATGTTCTTTATAAAATTTTCAATCCTATTCAATCCTTCAATAATATTCTCCATTGATGTTGCATAAGATAATCTAACAAATTCATCGACGCCAAAAGCTGCACCAGGAATTACAGCAACATTTTCCTTATCCAATATAATTCTAGCGAAATCTAATGAATCATTAACAATTTCTCCATCAATCGATTTACCAAGTACTTTTGAAATATTTAGCATTACATAAAATGCTCCATTTGGTTTTATACATGATAAATTATTTATATTATTTATTCTATTTACCATATAGTCTCTTCTGTGTTTAAATTCTTCAATCATATAATTTAAATTATTTTGATCTCCATTTAGTGCTTCTAAAGAAGCATATTGTGCAATTGAATTTGGATTAGAAGTAGTATGACTTTGGATATTTGACATCAACTTAATTATTGTTTCACTTGCTGCTGCATATCCAATTCTCCAACCTGTCATAGCATATGCCTTAGAAACTCCGTTAATCACTATTGTTCTATCATAAGCATCTTTTGAAATACTTGCAATGCTAATATGGCTATCTTCACCATACAATAACTTTTCATATATTTCATCTGATATTATTATTAAATCGTATTTTTGGGCTAATTCAGCAATGTATTTCAATTCTTTTTCACTGTATATTGTACCAGTAGGATTATTGGGACTATTTATAAGAATAGCTTTTGTTTTATCTGTAATAGCTTGTTCTAATTCTTTAATATCATATTTAAAATGATTTTTTTCTGTAGTTTTTACAAATACAGGTACTCCATCTGCAAGTTTAATTAATTCTGGATAACTTACCCAATATGGTACAGCTATTATAACCTCATCACCAGGATTCAATATTGATTGAAAAGCATTAGCTAAACATTGCTTTGCACCTGTTGAAACTATTATTTGAGATGGTGTATAGTCTATATTATTATCTCTCTTGAATTTTGCACATATAGCTTCTTTTAATTCAGAAATTCCAGCTGCCGCAGTATATCTAGTTTTACCAGATTTAATTGCTTCTATAGCAGCCTTTTGAATATTATCAGGTGTATTAAAATCTGGTTCACCCGCTCCAAAACCTATAACATCAATGCCTTCAGCCTTCATTTTTTTTGCCTTTGCAGTTATAGCTAAAGTTAATGATGCTGCAATTTGATTTGCTTTATTTGATAATATCATATAATATTCCCCCACATCCATAAAGTCAATTTTAGAATGAATATACATAATTTATTATATTGAAACTATTTTTTCATCAATATGTTATTATGCATAATATCCTTCATGTAAATAATATATCACTATTTTTCAGTGTTGTAAATAATAAATATGTATTTTGGGGTATAAATGATTAATTCTTAAAAGTAATATCAAAAAAATTTTTATTATTTCCATAGCTACCTTCTGCATTAAATATATTATTATTTTAATTCTTGCTGCTAATAATATTCTACAAATCTAAAAAAAACCTTTTAATTTGTATCAAAATTTACAAATTAAAAGGCTATATTCTAAATTAAATATCTATTAATACTATTTAGCATATTCTACTGCACGTGTTTCCCTTATAACATTAACTTTTATTTGCCCTGGATATTCAATCTCATTTTCTATTCTTTTTATTATACCTCTGGCCATTTCTATAGCAGCTAAATCATCAATCTCAGTAGGTTTAACCATAATTCTTAATTCTCTACCTGCTTGAATAGCATAAGACTTATCAACACCTTCAAATGAATTTGCAATCTCTTCTAATTTTTCGAGCCTTTTAATATAAGCTTCTAGTGTTTCTCGTCTTGCTCCAGGTCTAGCTGCTGAAATAGCATCTGCAGCTTGAACTAAAACAGCTTCTATAGTTCGAGTCTCCACATCACCATGATGTGCGGCAATAGCATTCACAACGACTGGAGATTCTCTATATTTCTTTGCTATTTCTGAACCAATTAATGCATGTGGTCCTTCAATTTCGTGGTCAACAGCTTTACCTATATCATGAAGTAGTCCTACCCTTTTAGCAATCAATGGATCAAGTCCTAATTCAGACGCCATCATACCAGCAAGAAATGAAACTTCAATAGAATGTTTCAAGACATTTTGACCATAGCTTGTTCTGTACTTCAATCTTCCTAATAATCTTATTATTTCACTATGAAGTCCATGAACACCTGTCTCAAATGTTGCTTGTTCGCCCTCTTCCTTTATAATGCTTTCTACTTCTTTTTTCGCTTTTTCAACCATCTCTTCAATTCTAGCAGGATGAATTCTACCGTCAACAATTAATTTTTCTAATGCAATTTTAGCTACTTCCCTTCGTATAGGATCAAAACCCGAAATAATGACCGCCTCAGGCGTATCATCAATAATTAGATCTATACCTGTTAATGTCTCAAGCGTTCTAATATTTCTTCCTTCTCTTCCTATAATCCTACCTTTCATTTCATCATTAGGTAAGGAAACAACATTGACAGTAGACTCAGCTACATGGTCAGCTGCACATCTTTGTATTGCACAAGTAATAATCTCTCTAGCTTTTTTATCCGCCTCTTCCTTAGCCTTAGTTTCAACTTCTTTTATCATCATAGCTGCATCATGTTTAATTTCCTTACTAACATCTTCAAGCAATAATTGTTTTGCTTCTTCAGTAGTAAGATTTGCAATTCTTTCAAGCTCTTTTTTTTGTTCAACATAAAGCTCATTTATTTGTTGTTCCATTTTGTCGATTTCTAGACTTCTTTTGTTGAGAATTTCTTCTCTTTTCTCTAATGTATCATTTTTTTTATCTAGAAATTCTTCTCTTTGCAAATTTCTTCTTTCAAGCCTCTGAAGCTCATTTCTTCTTTCTCTTGACTCTTTTTCGAGTTCTACACGAAGCTTATGTATTTCTTCTTTGGCTTCAATGATAGATTCCTTTTTCTTCGCATCAGCTTCCTTTTTAGCTTCTTCAATTATATGCTTTGCTTCTTGCTCAGCTTTTGCAATATTAGCCTGAGATATATTTTTCCTCGTATATATAATAACAAAAATTGCAATTAAACCCACAATACTAGCAGCTAACATAATTAAAATCAAGTCTGTTTTCATACCATAACACCTCCTTTAGTCGGTAATGTATGACTTAACGGGATATACGTTAAAGTTTGAAAAGGTGTCATATTTTAAGACTTAGCAGTATTTTCAATATGCAAAAATAGCACTCACGATAATTGTATATTACTTTTCAAATTATGTCAAGATAATAGAATTTTTGAAATTAGTTTAACTATTTCTATAGTAACTATTATACCCATTTTTTTTATTTATAAAAAATCACAGGCATTACTTCCCGTGATTTTTTATAAATAATGTGGATTATTTTTTATCTTTTTCTTTCTTTTTATTATCATTTGTTGCAATTTTATTGTTTTGTGTGAGTGGCAAATTGTATTTTGTCCTTATTTTATTCTCTATTTCAGCTGCAATATTAGGATTATCTTTTAAATATTGCTTTGAATTTTCTCTTCCTTGTCCAAGACGTACATCTCCATATGAAAACCAAGCTCCACTTTTTTGAACAATGTCTTCTTTAACACCCATATCTAAAATATTTCCTTCTTTAGAAATACCTTCTCCAAACATGATATCAAATTCAGCTTGTTTAAATGGTGGTGCAACCTTATTCTTAACAATCTTTACACGTGTCCTATTTCCTAAAAATCGATCACCCTGTTTAATTGTATCAAATCTTCTGACATCCATTCTTACGGATGAATAAAATTTAAGCGCTCTACCACCTGGAGTAGTTTCTGGATTACCAAACATTATGCCAACTTTCTCTCTAAGCTGATTTATAAATATTGTAACACATTTAGATTTATTTATTGAACCAGCAAGTTTTCGTAAAGCTTGAGACATAAGTCTAGCTTGCAGTCCAACATGTGAATCTCCCATTTCTCCTTCAATTTCAGCTTTTGGTACCAAAGCTGCAACTGAATCGACTACAATAACATCAACAGCTCCTGAACGCACAAGAGCTTCTGCTATTTCCAATGCCTGTTCTCCTGTATCAGGTTGGGAAACAACCAAATTATTAATATCAACACCTAGTGCTTTAGCATAAACAGGATCAAGTGCATGTTCAGCATCAATGAAAGCTGCAACGCCTCCATTTTTTTGAGCTTCTGCTACGATATGCAGTGCAACTGTTGTTTTACCAGATGATTCTGGTCCAAAAATTTCAATTATCCTTCCTCTAGGCACTCCACCTATACCCAAACTAATATCTAAACCTAAACATCCCGTAGATATAGCATCAACATTTAGTACAGTTTTTTCTCCAAGTTTCATGACAGAACCTTTGCCAAATTGTTTTTCAATTTGACCAATAGCTGCTTCTAAAGCTTTTAATTTATCATTATTCATAGTAAATACCCTGAGGGTTCACCTTCCTTTCATTATCGAACGCCTGTTCTAATATAATTATACACAAATTACTTAAACAAGTCAATATTAACACACTCGATGCATCAATTTCTTTTTAAATTGTCTATTTAAATTATTACCAAAATATACTTTTGTAGTCGTTATTTAGAATTTATGTGTTAGTTATTGGTATGTATTATATTTTTATTTTTAACAAAATAATCAACACCTGAAATTATTGTAATAATAACAGCAATAACAAATAATATTTGAGTCAAAATATCTATTATATTATTATTTATTATAAGATTTACTAATGCAGTTATTATAGCTGTCATTTGAATTACTGTTTTTATTTTACCCCACCAACTAGCTGCAATAACTTTTCCCTCAGATGCAGCAATTGTTCTTAGACCTGATACAGCGAATTCCCTAGCAATAATTATTATAACATAATAACTAGGTATCACTTTTAATTCAACAAAACATATTAATGCTGAAATAACTAGTAATTTATCTGCTAGTGGGTCCATAAATTTGCCAAAATTCGTTATTTGATTTCTACTTCTAGCTATATATCCATCGAGTTTATCTGTTATAGATGCTAAAATAAATATAATTGTAGCTATTAGTGTAGCATATGGTATTCCTTTTTCAATAATAAAAAATAAAAATATAGGAATCAATATTATTCTTAAAATAGTTAGTTTATTTGCTAGATTCATAGTTTATAACCCCCATCAAATCATATTCTAAAGCTTTAATTATTTTTACATTAACAATATCACCAGCATTTAAAGAAACATTTGATTTAACTAATATTTCACCATCTACTTCAGGAGCCATTTCATAGCTTCTTACATGATAATATTGACCATCATATTCATCAACAATAGCTTCATATACTTTACCAATCTTGCTTAAATTAATTTCAAATGAAATATTTTGTTGTAAAAACATTAGTTCTGCTTCTCTAAATTCTTTTACTTCTTCATCTATTTGGTTAGGCATATCATATGCAGCAGTATTTTCTTCTCTAGAATATTTAAAAACACCTAATTTATCAAATTTTGTTTCCTTAATAAACTTTTTAAGTTCATTGAATTCTTCTTCTTTTTCTCCTGGAAAACCAACTATAAAAGTAGTTCTTAATATAACATTTGGAATCTTTTCTCTAATTTTATTTATATTATTCAGAATAACTTTTTTTCTTCCTATTCTTCGCATATTTTTTAGCACATTGTCACTTATGTGTTGAAGAGGAATATCAATATACTTACATACTTTTTTATTTGATGCAATTTCATCTATAATTTCATCTGTTATTTCTTCTGCATAGCAATATAATAATCTTATCCACTTTAGTTCTTTAATATTCGATAATTTATTTAATAGCAAATGTAAACTCTTTTGGCCATATAAATCCATACCATACATTGTAGTATCCTGTGCAACTAGAATGAGTTCTTTTACTCCCATATCAACAAGTTCAGTAGCTTCATTATATATATCTTCTATTAATCTGCTTCTAAATTTTCCTCTTATTTGTGGTATTGCACAATATGCACAACTATTGTTACATCCTTCAGAAATTCTTAAATAAGCAATATGTGACTTTGTAGTAAGTACTCTTTTACCAGTATTAATATTTATATCACTATAGCTACAAAAAAAGAATTTCTCTTTTTTATTTAATACACCTTCGATAACATCATTTAAATGAATATAATCATTAACACCTAAAATGCCATCTATTTCAGGCATTAATTCTAATAGCTTTTTACCATATCTTTGTGTTAGACATCCTGTTGCTATTAAGACCTTACAATTTTGTTTTTTATAATTCGCCATATATAAAATTGTATTAATAGATTCTTGCTTAGAATCTTCTATAAAACCGCAAGTATTTATAATGATAATATCAGCTTCTTTTGGCTTATCAGTTATTTTATAGTTGTCACTTAAAAAATTCAGCATAATTTCAGAATCTATTCTATTTTTATCACATCCTAAATTAATAACACACGCTTTTAAATTGTTCACTTCATATTCCTCCTAAGTAGTTCTTATAAATTAATTCTACTGTATTTGTTCTTTTGTTACTAACACTTGTCTTGGTTTGCTTCCATTTCTTGCAGAAATAATTCCCCTATTCTCCATTTCATCCATTAATCTAGCAGCTCTATTATAACCTATTTTAAATTTTCTTTGAAGCATCGATGTAGATGCATAATTGCTTTTAATCACAAATTCAATTGCTTCACTCAATAAAGAATCAGTTTCACTCTTTTTACTATTATCTTCATTTAAATTATTGTCAATTTCATTAATAATATCCGTTTCGTATTCTATATTTTCTACATGAACTTTTATAAATTCTACAACCCTTTCAACTTCAGCTTCAGAAATAAAAGCACCTTGAATTCTTATTGGCTTTGGTGCACCAACAGGATAGAACAACATATCCCCCTTACCTAATAATTTTTCTGCTCCTGATGAATCAAGAATAGTTCTCGAATCTATTTGACTTGAAACTGCAAATGAAATTCTAGAAGGTATGTTTGCTTTTATCATGCCTGTAATAACATCTACAGAAGGTCTTTGTGTAGCAATTACCAAATGCATTCCAGCAGCTCGGGCCATTTGTGCTAATCTAGCTATATAATCTTCTACATCCTTAGGCGCAACCATCATCAGATCAGCTAATTCATCAATTATTATTACAATCCAAGGCATTTTTTCTGAAATTTTCCCCTGATCTACCAAATAGTTATAACCTTCAATATTTCTAACACCATTATCCGCAAAAGCTTTATATCTTCTAGTCATCTCATTTACAGCCCAATTTAATGCACTTGCAGCTTTTTTAGTATCGGTTACAACAGGAATTAACAAATGAGGAATATCATTGTAAATATTGAGTTCAACAACTTTAGGATCTATTAATAATAGTTTAACATTTTCTGGAGAATATTTGAACAATAAACTTATTATTAATGAATTAATGCAAACACTTTTTCCTGAACCAGTTGCACCAGCAACTAGTACATGAGGCATTTTACTTAAATCACCTACAACACAATTTCCCGATATATCTTTACCAAGACAAAATGCTAAATTATTCTTTGAACTGCTAAATTCTGTTGATTCTATTACTTCTCTCAAACAAACTGGAAGTTGCTCTTTATTTGGCACCTCTATTCCAACTGCTGCTTTTCCTGGAATAGGAGCTTCAATTCTTATTCCAGAAGATGCTAAATTTAGTGCAATATCATCTGCTAAATTAACGATTTTACTAACTTTAACACCTGGATCAGGCTGCAATTCAAATCTTGTAACTGAAGGTCCTTTTGTAACCTGAATAACTTTAGCTTTCACAGCAAAACTATTCAATGTATCTTGAAGTTTTGTGGCACTATTAAGTAACTCTCTTTTATCACTTTTTTTAGATTTATGTTCACTATTTTCTTCTAACAAATCTATAGTAGGGAATGTATATACTGGTTTTTCTTTTATAACTAAGGAATTTATTTTTATTTCTTCTTCTATTTTTTCTTTAGTTGTTTTTTTATCATCAAATGAGTTAATTTCATTTTCTTTATCAGTCTTATCTTCTTGAATAATCACATTTTCATAATCAAGTTTTATTTTTCTATTTTTTTCTTTATGACAATCTATCTTTTTTTCTTCACTATCAGAGTTATTGATATTTATTTTTTTTACAAAATCAATTACCTTAATTTTACTATTAATGTTTTTTATAAAACTTTCTCTGTTATCATCACAAACAATTAAAGCTTCATCATCAGTTTCAATATCATTATCTTCAAATTCTACTCTATTTATTTTTCTTTCTTTTTTAAAGACTTCTTTTAATGATGCAAATATACCATACAATGATATTCTAAATATCAATAATAAGCTAATTATATACATTGCTGAAAAAATAATATAACAACCAACATTTGAAAACAGCTTGTACAAAGGTACATCAATAATATACCCTAATATACCTCCATGAACAATTGAGTTTACATGCCAAAACCTTTCAAATCCAAGTTTGAATTCTCCTTCAGTATAAAAGTCTTTTAATTTAATCATTTGAATGAATAAAAGTGTATTTAAAATAAACAAATTAATGCCATAAAATTTTGCATTAAAATTAATTTTCCCTTTTTTAACAATCAAACAAAAACCAACAAATATTATTATAAAGGGAAATATGTATGACCCTAAACCTAAAACTGCAATCAATAATTTTCTAATAAAATCTCCAAAAAAACCTGATGAAATTGTTGAATTAAACAATCTAGAAAATACGCTAAAAATTATTAAAATCCCTGTTGTTATCATAATAATACCTTTTATTTCATTATCAAACTCCAAATTACTTCCCTTTATCTTCTTATTTACAGATTTTTTTCTTCTAGCCAAAATATCACCTCCACAAGTATTATTTCTACATTCGTTATATTTTTCCTCTAATATAAAAGCAAAGAACCATAGAAGTCTATGATTCTTTACTCTTAATAATTTCATTTAATTTATTGAGGGCTTCCTTTACTCCACCGACATCATCTATTAACCCATATTCAACAGCCTGCTTTCCAATCAAAATTGTTCCCATATCATTTAGCAATTCATCTGTTTGAAGCATCATTTTTTTCAATGTTTCTTTATTGATTTTTGATGTTCTTGTAATAAATTCTAATATTCTATCTTGCATTTTTTTAAAATATTCAAATGTTTGAGGAACCCCAATAATAAGTCCATTCATTCTTATTGGATGAATAATCATTGTAGCTGTTGGCGAAATGAATGAAAAATCAGCAGACGTAGCCAAAGGCACTCCTATTGAATGACCTCCACCAATAACCAAAGAAACTGTAGGTTTGCTTAAACTTCTTATCATTTCGGCAATTGCAAGTCCTGCCTCAACATCACCTCCTACAGTATTCAATACAATCAAAACTCCTTTAACTTTATCACTTCTTTCCATAGAAATGATTTGTGGAATAATGTGTTCATACTTAGTTGTTTTTGTTTGAGGTGATTGCACCATGTGTCCTTCAATTTGACCTATTATAGGCAATATTTGAATACTTTCATCTGATTTTGTAATACCTGTAACACCTAATTCTTTAATATTTTTGGTTTCTTTAGCAACTTCTTTCTTTTCATCATCTTTATTGCTTTCTTTTTCGATATTTAACATAGCAATTCCTCCTAACACAAATTATTTTTCGCATTAGAAGCTTATGATATTCATAATTATATTAATTTCTATAAATCAAATTCATTATGGAGTGCATTAATCGCATTAAATACATCATTTGAATTAATTAGACACCAAATTGTCATATGTGAATCTGCTGTTTGTAAAACCTCTATTCCTTCACGTGTAAGTGCTTTTAATATCTTTGCCATAACTCCAGGTCTTCCTTTCATTCCTTCACCAATTACAGATAACTTACTACAATTTTCAATATATGAAAAACTTAATTTTAAATCTTTTATAATTAATATTAATTTATCTAAATCTTTTCTATCTATTGTAAAAATTTTTTCTTTAGGAAAAATATTTATTAAATCTAAGCTTATATTATTTTCCGCAAGTACATCAAATAAATTATTATAAGCTTCTTCAAAGTTATTTGTTACTCTAATTTGAACTCTATTATTTATGTTAGTAATACCTGTAATAATTTTTTCAGATTTACTACTAAATTCATTTATTAGAGTCCCTTCACTATCACTAAATGTATTCTTAATCAAAAGTGGTATATTATGCTTTTCAGAAATTTTAACTGCTCTAGGATGTATTACTTTTGCTCCTTGATGTGCAAATTGGAAAATTTCTTTATAGCTTATTTCTTTTATTAGAGAAGCATTAGAAACTATTCTTGGGTCAGAAGTCATAATACCATCAACATCTGTATAAATCTCAACCCTGTTGGCTTTTAATGTAGCTCCTAAAATAGCCGCTGTTACATCACTGCCCCCTCGTCCAATTGTAGTAATAAATCCTTTGCTATCTATCCCCTGAAAACCAGCAACAACTGGTATAATATTATCATCAAGTAAATTTAAAATCATTTCAGTATTAACATCAATGATATTAGCTGCACCATGTATACTATCAGTCAATATTCCTGCTTGTCCTCCCGTTAATGGGTGTGCATTAATACCATTCTTATTCAATTGTTCAGCCATAACAACCGAACTAATTATTTCTCCACAACTCATTAACAAATCAACGGCCAATAAATTAGTTGATTTAAAATCATTGTCTACCAATGATAACAATGTATCAGTTGCATATGGTTCTCCTTTTCTTCCCATAGCAGAAACCACTATTACAGGCATATTACCCTGTTCAATACATCCTTTAACTTTGGATACTATCAATTTTCTTCTCTTCTCTGTAGAAACAGATGTACCACCAAATTTTTGAATAACTATATTCATATTTACCTCCAAACACTATTTTAAATCTTCATATTCCACATCTATTATTATAGTTCTATATCCAATTTTTTTTACACACTCCCATTCAATTTCCTTAAATTCATTTTTGTTAAATAAACTAAATTTTGATTTATTACAATTTAAAATTAATGTTTTTAAATTTCCATATTCATCAACAATAATATCATTATTTCCTAAATAATCATACTTATCCCCATCATTAATATTTATTATCTCAAATTTTTCCATTTCGCTATAATATTTATTGTTTATTTCCATATAACTCCCCCATATTTTCAAATAATCTATATTAATTATATGAATATATATCGGAAGTTATAACCTTAATACCTATTTATACAGAATTACATCTCTACCCAATGCTTTTAAAACAGCTTCATAATTATTTCCTACAAAAGCAATGTTTTTTATACCTTTTCTTAACGTTTTATCCATAACATTGTTTATATTATTTATATCTATATTATCAATTTTATCAAGAACATGCTCTGGGGTATTTACCCTATTTAGGAAAAGAACACTTCTCCCATTTTTAAACATTCTACTACTGGTACTTTCTAAACCTAATATATAATTTCCTTTAAGTTGTTCTTTAGCCTTATATAATTTTTCATCTGTTATAAATCCTTTTGCAAATTTTTGTAATTCATTATTTATTATGTTTAGTGCATCTTTTATATATTTTATGTTTAAAGCTGCATAAATTGAAACGATTCCTGTATTTATCAAAGAAGATGAATAGGAATAAATTGAATAACACATTCCTAATTCTTCTCTAAGTTTTTGAAATAAAATTGACGATGCTCCTCCTCCTAAAATATTACATAGCAATGTCAAAGAATATATATCATCGTTTCCTATTTCAATACCAGGTATTCCTATATTCACATGAAGTTGTTCAATATTCTTTTCTCTTAAAAACACATTTTCTAATATACTAGGTTTTGAATATTTTGTGATTTTTTTTGTTTTACTATTCCAATTTCCAAAATATTTTTCAATTAATCCGATTATCTCATTTGAATCAAAATTTCCACAAATAGAAATGACTGAATTTTCAGGTATATAGTATGACTCAATGTATTCTTTCAACAAATCTCTATCAAATTTTTTAAGCGTTTCTTTTGTTCCTAATATAGGAAGAGAAATAGAATCATTTCCCCATATAGCTTTATTATGTAAATCTAATAATACGTCTTCTGGTGAATCTTCATTCATGTCAATTTCTTCAGAAATAACACTTTTTTCTTTTTCAATATCTTCTTCTGAAAGCTTACTATTAAACAACATGTCAGATAAAATATCTAATGCTAACTCTAAATGAGTATTTAACACTTTTATATAATAACAAGTTGCTTCTTTTCCAGTAAAAGCATTAATCTGCCCACCAACATCTTCTATATCTTCTGCAATTTTTTTAGATGTTCTATTAATTGTTCCTTTAAACAACATATGTTCTATAAAATGAGATATACCATTATTGTATTCATTTTCATTTCTAGAACCATTTTCAATCCAAAGACCAACACTTATAGAACTTACATAATCGATATTTTCAACAACTACTCTTAATCCATTATCTAAAGTAAAAAATTCATACATATGCTTTCTCTCCTCAATAATAGAATATTAATTATTATATAATAAAAAGGCATCTCAGTGCCTTATATTTTAATCATTTTTATTTTCATTTATAGTTTCTTTTATTGCATCCTTTCTTGATAAATTTACTCTTCCTTGACTATCAATATCGGTAACTTTAACTAAAATTTCATCACCTATTGATACAATATCTTCAACTTTATTAACCCTATTTACATCTAACTTAGATATGTGAACTAATCCTTCTTTACCAGGAAGTATTTCGGTAAATGCTCCAAATTTAGTTATTTTAGTCACTCTACCAAGATAAATTTCACCTACTTTAACTTCTTTAGTTATTTCTAAAATCATTTTCATAGCATTTTGAGCACATTCCATATCAGAAGACATAACAACAATCTTTCCATCATCATAAGTATCTATTTTAACTCCTGTATCAGCTATTATCTTCTTAATTGTTTTTCCGCCAGGTCCAATTACATCTCTTACTTTTTCAGGCTTTACATTTATTGTAAGCATTCTTGGTGCATATGGAGATAATTCTTTTTTTGGTTCCGAAATAGTCTTGTTAATCAATTCTAATATTTGAATTCTAGCTTTTCTAGCTCCATAAATAGCCTTTTCAATAACATTTTTAGAAAGCCCATGAATTTTAGTATCTACTTGTATAGCTGTTATACCTTTTTCTGTTCCTGCTACTTTAAAATCCATATCTCCAAAGAAATCTTCCAATCCTTGAATATCTGTCAATACCTCTTCTTCTGATAAATCTTCACTAGTAATCAATCCCATAGCTATACCTGCAGCTGGTCTTTTTATTGGTACACCTGCATCTAGTAGTGCCAATGTACTGCCACAAACACTTGCTTGAGATGTTGAACCATTAGAACTTAAAACTTCCGAAACAAGTCTTATTGCATAAGGAAATTCTTCTTCTGAAGGAATTAATGGTTCTAATGCTTTTTCAGCCAATGCACCATGCCCTATTTCCCTTCTTCCAGGTCCTCTCATTGGTCTAACTTCACCGACACTATACGAAGGAAAATTATAATGATGCATATATCTTTTGTGATCCTCATCTGATAATCCATCTAATATTTGCACATCTCCCATAGCACCTAGTGTTGCAACAGTCATTACTTGAGTTAATCCTCTTGTGAATAAACCTGTTCCATGTGTTCGTGGTAATAATCCAATTTCACAGCTTAAATGTCTTATTTCATCAAAATTTCTTCCATCAGGTCTTCTTTTTTCGTATAACAACATGTTTCTAACCACTTCTTTTTGAATTCTGTATACAACATCTGCTATATCTGCAGCATTATCAGGATATTTCTCTGAAAACTCCTCACTTATTCTTTCTTTTACCTCATTCATCCTTGCATTTCTTTCATCTTTATCAGTTATATACATAGCTTCTTTTATAATTTTATATGAAAATTCTCTGACTTCTTCTTCAATTTCTTCATCAACTTTATAGAGAATTGGTTCTATTTTTTCTTTTCCGAATTTTTTCATAGCTTCTTCTTGAAACTCTATAATTTTTTGACAATGTTCAAACCCAAAATAAATAGCTTTTATCATTGTATCTTCATCAACTTCATTTCCACCTGCTTCAATCATCATAACTCTTTCTTTTGTAGCTGAAACTGTCAAATTAAGATCGCTTTTTTCCCTCTCTTCAGCAGTCGGATTTAGTATAAACTCTCCATTAATCATTCCAACTAGTACAGTAGCTACTGGAATATTGAAAGGAATACTTGATATACATAATGCCAAAGATGCTCCATTCATTGCTAATATTTCAGGTGAATTATCTTGTTCAACGGATAAAACTGTACATACAATTTGGACATCATTTCTATAACCTTTAGGAAATAATGGTCTTAAAGGTCTATCTATAGCTCTTGCACTAAGAATAGCTTTTTCTGAAGGTTTACCTTCTCTTTTTATAAATCCGCCAGGTATCTTACCTACAGAATATAACCTTTCCTCATAATCTACACTAAGTGGGAAAAAGTCTATGCCCTCTCTTGGTTGTTTAGATGAATTAACATTCACCATTATTACTGTATCACCATAACTTATAAATATTTGTGCATCAGAAAGCATACCCGTCTTTCCATATTCAACTTTTAATGTTCTATCACCAATAATAGTTTGCAGTACGTTTATTTCATTCATTAACATATCTGATTTCTAAAACCATAAATTAAAACTTTATAGCTTTCACACTAAAAAATAGTGTGGCAGTATTTTAATATAATTTATATATTAATACCACAGAAATCAGTTTTCACCTCCTTCTGAAATTCCTAGATTATTAAGTTGTTATTTAAAATTATAATATCTAATATTATTCTTTTATATACTTTAATACATTATACCATCATTTGTTGATTTTAAAAATAATAGAGCGGCTCAACCGCTCTAAATTATTTTCTTAATCCTAATTTTGCAATAATAGCACGATATCTTTCAATATCATTCTTCTTTAAGTAATTTAAAAAGCCTCTTCTTTGACCAACCATCTTTAATAATCCTCTTCTTGAATGGTGATCTTTTTTATGAATCTTTAAATGTTCATTTAAGTGATTGATTCTATAAGTAAGCAACGCTATTTGAACTTCTGGTGAACCAGTATCTCCTTCGTGCATAGCATACTCTTTAATTATTTGTTCTTTAACAGCCTTATCCATCATAAGTAACACCTCCGAAATATTATCTCCCTATCCCAAGAATACGTTGGCTAATCGAAGTACTTAGTATAGGGTTCATAACAATTATAACAAAGAAAACTTTAGTTGTAAAATATTTTTTGCTGAAAGTCAAAAGGTTTTTGTTTAACTAATTCCTTATCAATTCGTAGTTGCAAAGAGAGTTGTTTGATAGAATCAAACTTTTTCTCATTCCTGATTCTTTCGATAAAATATATTTTTACTTTTTCACCATATATATATTCATTAAAATCTAAAACATTAGTCTCTATACTTAAATTCTTACCATTAACTGTTGGATTAAAGCCAATATTAGTTATACTTTTATAGAAATTATTATTAATTTCTGTAAAAGTATAATATACTCCATTAGCTGGAATAATATATTTATCATCGTAGTCTAAATTTATTGTCGGAAAACCTATGGTTCTTCCTATTTTTTTCCCTTCAATCACATTACCACTTAGCATAAAATAGCGTCCAAGCAAAAGATTTGCTTCTTTAATATTTCCATAACTAATTAATCTTCTAATTCTTGAACTGCTTATTATATCATCACCCAATTTTATTGGTGGTATGACTGTTAATTTAAAATTGAGTTTTTTACTTAATATATTAAGCAATTCAATATCACCTTCATTTTTATATCCAAACTTATAATTTAAGCCAACAACTAATCCTTTTACATTGTAATGGTATACAAGTTTACAAATAAATTCTATTGGATACATCTTCATAAAATCTTCATTAAAATTAGCTAAGTTTAGAATGTCTATACCTGTATTATTTACTATTTCAATTTTTTCCTCATCATTTAATATAATTTTTGGTGTTTTGCTCTTATTTATAATACTTAATGGATGATTTTTAAAAGTAAAAATCATACTCTTACAACCCAATTTATTAGATAATTCATTAGTTCTATTTATTAACTCTAAATGACCTAAATGGAAACCATCAAAACTTCCTAATGTTACATATGTACAAAATTCAAATTTTCTATTTAAATTATCTTCGAGTATCTTCATATAAAACCCTCTATAAAAATTTCTTCTTGATTTTAAATCCATTAACATTTCTCATACCTATGCCAATAAAAATGTTGTCATGAGTGTATACTCTATACATAATATTTTCGTAAATATCATTTATCAAAACATTATCTTTTATATTAACACCATTTAAAGCTAATCGAGTAAACTTACTATTAAGTTTTAATATAGGATATTCCATAAAAACATCTTCAATTTTAATCAAATTCTGTTCGAGTATATTTTTATTAATATAATCAATATTAACAGAATTTTCTTTCGAAAAATCACCAGTAGCAATTCTTTCTAAATTCCACATAGTAGCACCGCATTGAAGTTTGTTCCCAATATCATAACATAAACTCCTTATATAAGTTCCTTTAGAACACTGAACTTCAATTTCTAAATATGGTATATTAATACTTAGTATATCAATATTATAAATAGTTATTTTCCTCGGTTCTCTTTCAATTTCTATACCTTTACGTGCAAGTTCATAAAGCCTTTTACCATTAACTTTTAGAGCAGAATACATTGGGGGTACTTGTCTGATTTCTCCAATAAATGAATTTAATACAGAGTATATTTTATTCACTTCAACATTAGGTACTATTTCATGCAATATATTTCCTTCTCTATCGTAAGTATCAGTAATAATACCCAGCCTAATTTCTGCTCTATAAATTTTATTTTTATTCATTAAGTGTTCAACTATTTTTGTAGCTTTACCAATACATACAGGAAGCACACCAGATGCTAAAGGATCTAGTGTCCCTGTATGACCAACTTTTTTTTCGCCAGAAATCTTTTTTATTTTCCTAACGACATCAAAAGATGTAATACCAGCAGGTTTATATACATTAATTATTCCATTCATTTTATCAACTCACTATTCAAAATTTCAATTAATTTTAATTTGATTTGTTCCATTGACATATTTGTTGAAAATCCTGCTGCTCTAGTGTGACCCCCACCCCCAAAATATTCTGAAATTCTTCTTACATCAATTATATATTTAGAACGCAAACTAACCTTAGTGCCATTTTCAGTTTCTTTTATCAAAACTGTCACATCTGTTGAATCTACTATTGTACCAAAAGAAATAACATCCCCAGAATTCTCATCTTCTAAATTCAATTCATTAAGCATGTTTTTAGTTAAATACATAAAGCATGCTTTACTATTACAGTGCATTTCCATAGTATCTATAACCTTACCATATAATTTCACTTTAGAAAATGGTTTATTTTCATATATTTTTTTATATATATTATTAAAATCTATTCCTTTACTTATAAGTTTTCCTGCAATGTTATGTGTTCGTATAGTTGTGCTAGGATACTTAAATGATCCTGTATCAGTAAGTATAGAAGTATATAAACAAACTGCAATATTTTTATCAATATTAATATTTAACTCTTTTAATAAATCAAATATTATTTCGCCAACTGCAGCGGCTTCAGTATCAACATAATTCAAATCACCATATTGATCGTTTGATAAATGATGATCTATATTTATCAAAATATATTTACGATTATCTAATTCTAAATTTGCATTTATTCTTTTAACATTTCCACAGTCTAATACAATAACACAATCAGTATTATCTTTAACAGAATCACAAGCCGAAACTATTAAATTTGAATATGGAAGAAATGATAATGAACTAGGCAAATTTTCTTTAGACATTATATATACATTTTTATTCATCTGAATAAGACCTAATAATAATCCCAATGTACTACCTAATGCATCACCATCAGGACTCACATGAAATGTTATTCCTATATTGTTGCTTTTTTGAATAACACTTAGAATATCATTATTCATCATTTTTCCCCTTCTCTTTTATTTCTTGTATAAGAGAATTAATATGCATTCCATATTCAAGTCCTGTATCCAATTCAATAATAATCTGAGGAATATGTCTTATCCTAATAGAGTGACTCAACTCTGTTCTAATAAATCCTGCAGAACTTTTTAAAGCATTTAAAGTATCTTCTTTTGATTTTTCATTTCCAAAAATACTTATATATACTTTAGCATAACTTAAATCTCTTGTAACATTTACTCTTGTAACACTTACCAAACCCGACATTCTAGGATCTTTTATTTTACTCTGAATTATAGCACTAACATTTTTCTTTATTTCTTCATTTAATCTTCCATTTCTGTATTTAGTCATAAAACTCTCTCCTTAACTATATGTTTTGAGGTTTTACTTCTTCTAAAACATATGCTTCAATTATATCTCCTTCTTTGATATCATTAAACTTTTCAATACTTAAACCACATTCATATCCAGAAGCAACTTCTTTCACATCATCTTTAAATCTTTTAAGTGACGCAAAAGTTGATTCAAATATTACAATTCCATTTCTAAGAACTCTTGCATTTGAATTTCTTGTAATTTTGCCATCAATAACATAGCATCCTGCTATAGTTCCTATATTAGATATTTTGTATACTTGCCTAACTTCAGCTCTCCCTTGAATAACTTCTTTTATGTCAGGATCAAGAAGTCCTAGCATTGCAGCCTTTATATCATCAAGTGCATTGTATATTACTCTATAAGTCTTAATATCAACTTCCTCTTTTTCAGCTATACTTATAGCATTACTATCAGGTCTTACATTAAAGCCAATAATTATTGCATTTGAAGCTGCTGCCAAAATAACATCTGTTTCAGTAATAGCACCCACTCCACCATGAATAACTCTAACTTTAACATTATCTGTCGAAAGCTTTTCTAAAGATTGTGTTACAGCTTCAACTGATCCTTGAACATCTGCTTTTACAACAACATCTAATTCCTTTATTTTTCCTTCTTGGATTTGACTATATAAATCTTCAAGCGAAACTTTATGACTCTTTTTAAATTTTTCTTGTCTTATTTTTTCTAATCTAGCTTCAGCAGTATTTCTAGCTGTTTTTTCATCTTTAACAACATGGAATCTATCCCCAGCTAATGGTACATCAGATAACCCTAGTATTTCAACAGGAACTGAAGGACCCGCAGATTTAATTTTTTGCCTCTTATCATTAAACATAGCTCTTATTCTACCATAAGTAGTACCAACAATAATTGAATCTCCTACATGCAAAGTACCATTCTGAACTAATATTGTTGCAACTGGTCCTCTTCCTTTATCTAATTTTGCTTCAATAACTGTTCCTTTAGCTTTTCTATTTGGATTAGCTTTAAGTTCCATCATTTCAGCACTTAAAACTACCATTTCAAGTAGATTACCTACACCTTCTTCTGTATGTGCTGAAACAGGTACACATATAGTATCTCCACCCCAATCCTCAGGGATTAATTCATATTCTGTTAACTCTTGTTTAACTTTATCTATATTTGCTCCTACTTTATCTATTTTATTAATAGCAACAATAATAGGAACATTTGCAGCTTTACAGTGATTTATAGCTTCAATAGTTTGGGGCATTATTCCATCATCTGCAGCAACCACTAAAATTACGATATCTGTAATTTGGGCACCTCTTGCTCTCATGGCTGTGAATGCTTCATGCCCTGGAGTATCCAAAAATGTAATCTTCTCATCATTCACAGCAACAGTATAAGCACCAATATGTTGAGTTATTCCCCCAGATTCAGTTTCTGTTATTCGAGTCTTTTTAATAACATCTAATAAAGAGGTTTTTCCATGGTCAACATGCCCCATAACTGTTACAACAGGAGATCTTTTTTCTTCATTTTCATCAACTATATCTACTTCATTATATTCTATCTCAATATCTTCTTCTAGTACTCCTGTATTCTCTTCTTTGAGTATAACTTTTATTCCAAATTTATTGGTAACTTTCTTAGCAATGTCAAAATCTATTTCTTGATTTATAGCTGCCATAACACCTAAAAGCATCAATTGTTTTATAAGTTCTGATACAGGTTTATTGATTCTTTCTGCTAATTCTTTAACTGTAATAGTCTTTTCTATTTCTATAGTATCACTATTTTCTTTATCACTGTTTGCTTTTTCTTCAAATTCAGTTTTCTCTTTAACTGACTTAATTTGTTTGTTCTTTTTTTTCTTTATATTTTTATTTGCTTTTTCATTTTCCAAGTTTTCGTAATGCTCAACTATTTCAGATTTATCTTCTTCAGTTTTGTTTTCTTTGTCTTGAAATATCTCTTCTATAAGCTCAGCATCTTCTTCATCTATGGCACTCATATGATTCTTTACTTTAATATCAAACTCTTTTTCTAATATTACAATCAATTCTTTACTTGTAATTCCTAAATCTTTAGCCAATTCATATATTCTAATCTTAGCCAAATTATTCACCCCCAAAATTAATATTAAGTTTTGTCTTTTTCCATAAATCTAGCAAATTGTTGCTAAAGTTTCTATCTTTTATGCATATAACTTTTACTCCATTACTGCCAAGATATAGATTTATATCATTTTCTGATATACCTTCAATTAATTCAATATTATCCTTACAGTATCTTTTAATTTTCTTTTTAGAATTTGGAGAAAGCTCATTTGCAATAACAACCAAAAACGCATTTCCTTTTTTTATTGCTATTTCACAATTATTATAACCTTCAACAAGTATTCCTGCTTTTTTTGAAATAGCAAGAAATCTTAAAAATTTATCTTTCATTTTCGATATCATCCTTCAATTTTTTATATAGACTTTCGTCTACTCTGATAGATAAGTTTCGTTCTAATCTTCTATTTTTGAGTGATTTCTCCAAACAATCTAAATTTCGGCATATATATGCACCTCTTCCGGGTTTTTTACCCGTACTATCTACTGAAACCTCACCATCTTTATTCTTAACTATTCTTATCAAACTTTTTTTAGGTTTCATTTCTCCACATCCAGTACACATTCTCTGAGGTATTTTCTTTTGCTTCATATAAAGCGTCACCTCCTATAGAATATCAATTTTTTCAGTATTGTCTAATTCTTTAGTATCATCAATAATATCAACAGTTTCTTCTAATTTACTAACTTCTGATTTGCTTTTTATATCAATTTTCCATCCAGTCAATTTTGCTGCTAATCTTACATTTTGTCCTTCCTTACCTATTGCCAATGATAATTGGCTATCATCTACAACAACTTTTGCACATTTATTATCTTCATCTACAATTGTCACATTCAATGCCTTTGCTGGACTCAATGAATTAGCAATAAATTCTCTAGGATCCTTACTCCATTTAATTATATCTATTTTTTCATTGTTAAGTTCATTAACTATGTTTTGAACTCGTATACCTTTAGGTCCAACACATGAACCCATTGGATCAACACTTTCATCGTGTGAAAATACTGCAACTTTGCTCCTAGAACCTGCTTCTCTAGATATTGATTTTATTTCTACAACGCCATTAAATATTTCCGGTACTTCAAGCTCAAATAATCTCTTTACTAAACCAGGATGTGTTCTAGAAACAATTACTTGAGAACCTTTTGTAGTTTTTTTTACTTCAACAACATATACCTTTATTCTTTGATTAAAACTATATATTTCATGTGGTATTTGTTCATTTTGTCCTAAAATAGCTTCTATTTTGCCTAAATTAATAAATACATTTCCTCTATCTTTTCTAATAACAGTTCCAGTTACAATATCGTATTCTTTTTCCAAAAATTCATTATAAATAACATTTCTTTCTGCTTCTTTAATTCTTTGTATTACAACTTGTTTTGCTGACTGTGCAGCAACTCTACCAAATTCTTTTGGTGTAACTTTAATATCTACAATGTCACCTATTTCATATCTTGCATCTATTTCCTTTGCATCATCAAGTGAAATTTCTGTAATTTTATCTTCAACTTCTTCTACAATATTTTTTCTGGAATATACATCTATCTCGCCAGTATCTCTGTTGATCTTAACTATTACATTTTGACTATTGTGCGAAATCTTTGAATAATTCTTCTTATACGCTGATACTAATGCATCTTCAATAGCCGTGAAAAGCAAATCCTCACTAATTCCTTTATCTTTAACTATCTCTTTCAATGCCATGATAAATTCTTCATTCATTTTAGTACTCCCCTTTTAAATTTATGCTTGAAATTTTAGTTCTTGGAACATCTATATCATTTCCTTCAGAATTAATTCTAACGGTATCATTAGAAAATCCAATTAAAATTCCTTCATATTTCTTCTTACCATTTAATAACTTATTGAGTTTTATATTAACATCGTAACCCATATACTTTTCAAGATGTTTATCATTGTATAATTCTCTTTCTATACCAGGTGATGAAACTTCCAAGTAATATGAGAATGGTATAGGATCCTCCTCATCAAGTAAACTGCTAACTTGCTTACTTACTTTAACACAATCATCTAGCGAAATGCCTTCTTGGTTATCGATATATACTCTTAGGTAATTATCTCCATCTTCCTTTACCATCTCAACGTGATATAATTCGTATCCATTTTCATTAACTGATGATTTTATTAATTCTGTAATTTTATCAATATTATTCATGCTTCACCCTCCTTCTTTATTATTTTCTACCATACCTCAAATTATTATAAATACTAAAATTAAAACGCAACCTATGCTGCGTTTTCGAAATAGAAAGAGCGGGTTAAAACCCACTCTTATAAGTCATAATTTCTATGCAATAATATCCACTAGTAGTTATTGTATCATAGCTATATAAATAATTCAAGTGTTCAAACTTTAAATGTAAATAATTACATTTAAAGAAAAGAAAGTTGATTTGTTTCAGGTAATCCATATAAACATCCATGTTTATCAAGGCTTTCAATAACCGTTTTAGGTACTTTTGCTCTGTTTCTTAAATCTTCTTTAGAAATAAATTCCCCTGATGTTCTAGCAGAAACAATACTTTTCGCTGCATTTTCCCCAACACCTTCTAATGCAGATAACGGTAATCGTATACCCTCTTTTTCTATTTTAAAATGATTAGCATGAGATTTATACAAATCTGCTTTTAAAAATTTAATACCTCTTAAAAACATTTCATGACAAATCTCTAATGTTGTAATTAATCCCTTTTCTTTATTTGTAATTGAATTTCCTGCTTGATTTAGATTTTTCAATTTTGCCATAACTGCCTCATCACCTTTTGCAATTAAATCACCATCAAATTCATCAGCTCTTACCGTAAAATATACCGAATAATATGCTTCAGGATAATATACTTTAAAATAAGCTATTCTAATTGCCATCATAACATATGCTACAGCATGACCTTTAGGAAACATATATTTTATTTTTTTACATGATTCAATATACCAATCAGGTACATTATGCTCATGCATTAAATTTTCCTGTTCTTCTGTTAATCCTTTCCCTTTTCTAACCTTCTCCATAATGGTAAAAGCTATTTTAGGTTCTATTCCTTTGTATATCAAGTACATCATTATGTCATCTCTAGTTGCAATACAATCTTTTAATGTAGTATAACCTTCTTTAATATAGTACTGTGCATTATTTATCCACACATCTGTGCCATGCGAAAGCCCTGAAATTCTTACTAAATCTGAAAATGTGTTTGGTTTTGTATCTAACAACATTTGTCTAACAAATTTTGTTCCAAATTCAGGTAATCCATATGTCCCAACTTCACACCCCAATTCTTCTGCTGTAACTCCTAAAACTTCAGGTGATCTAAATAAGCTCAAAACCTTTTTATCTCCTAAAGGAACTGTCCTAGGGTCTATACCTGTAATATCTTTTAACATTCTCAACACAGTAGGATCATCATGTCCTAATATATCAAGCTTAAGAAGTCTACCACTTATAGAATGATAATCAAAATGCGTTGTTATTATTTCAGAATTAGGATCATCAGCGGGATGTTGGATAGGACAAAAATTATATATTTCATTATCAGCTGGAACAACCATTATTCCACCAGGATGCTGACCTGTTGTTCTTTTTATTCCAGTACATCCAATAGTAAGTCTATCTATTTCAGCTCTTGTTGCTGTTAAGTTTCTCTCATCTAAATATTTTTTTACAAATCCATATGCAGTTTTTTCTGCTATTGTTCCTATGGTTCCAGCTTTGAATGTATGTCCTTTTCCAAATAAAACCTCTGTATACCTATGAATATCGGCTTGATTATCACCTGAAAAGTTAAGATCTATATCAGGTTCCTTATCACCCTCGAATCCAAGGAATGTGGCAAATGGAATATCAAATCCGTCCTTATCCATTAAATTTCCACATTGAGGACAGGTTTTATCAGGCAAATCCACACCAGCACCAACCGAACCATCTAAAATAAATTCACTATATTTACATTTTGAACATATATAATGCGGAGGTAATCCATTAACCTCAGTAATATTAGCCATTGTTGCTGCAAATGAAGAACCAACAGATCCTCTAGAACCAACTAAGTAGCCGTCATTATAAGATTTAGCTACAAGTTTATGTGCGATTAAATACAAAACAGCATAACCATTTCCAATTATTGAGTCAAGTTCTTTTTGTAATCTCTTTTCAACAATTTCAGGTAAATTTTTTCCATAGATATTATGAGCTTTTTCCCATGTCATCTTTTTGATTTCTTCTTCTGCACCGTCTATTATAGGTGGAAAAGTTTCATTAGGTATAGGTTTAACTTCATCAATCATATTAGCAATTTTTTGTGTATTTTGTATTACTACTTCATTTGCTTTTTCTTCTCCTAAATAATCAAATTCTTCAAGCATTTCATTTGTAGTTCTAAAATAAAGAGGTGGTTGCTCATCTGCATCCGAAAAACCTTTACCTGCCATTATTATTCTTCTAAAGACTTCATCATTGGGTTCCATGAAATGTACATCACATGTTGCAACCACAGGTTTATTAGCTCTTTCACCTAAATCACAAATTTTTTTATTAATATGTTTTAATTCATCAATATCTTTTACAATTCCCTTTTCAATCATAAATTTATTGTTTCCTAGAGGTTGAATTTCCAAATAATCATAAAAATCTATAATTTCTTTTAATTCATCATATGATTTCCCAGATAATACTTTTTTATAAATTTGACCTGCTTCACAAGCAGAACCTATTATTAATCCATCTCTGTATTTATTAATCAAGCTTTTAGGCATTCTTGGTCGCTTGTTAAAGTATTTTAAATTTGATTCTGAAATCAATTTATATAAGTTTTTCAGTCCAGATTGATTTTTAGCTAATATAATTATGTGATATGTATTTGCTTTTTTGACATCAAACTCACCTAAATACTCATCATTCAATTGAGATAGTGTTTTAATATTTTTTTCTTTAAGTTTTTGAAAACAATTGAGCAATATTTCTGCAGTTGCTTTAGCATCATCTACTGCCCTATGATGATTTTCTAGCGAAATATTCAAATGCTTTGCAACAATATTTAACTTATACTTTTTTAATTCAGGATAAACAAATTTACAAAGTGGTATAGTATCTAAAATAGATGCTTTAAAATCTATTTTTAACCTTTCACAATTTTTCTTTATAAAAGAAATATCAAATGAAGCATTATGAGCCACCAACACAGCACCTTTTGAAAACTCCATAAATTCAGGTAATATATCTCTTATTGTTCTACAATCTTTAACCATAGAATTAGATATACCTGTAAGCTCAGTAATATTATATGGAATGTTTTCTTTTGGATTCACTAATTCACTAAATCTGTCAATTATTTCACCATTTTTAATTTTAACAGCACCTATTTCAATTATTTTATTATTTTCACTTGAAAATCCAGTAGTCTCTAGATCAAAAACTACGAAACTTTCATCTAATGTACTATCATTATCTAAAATAGCAATCGGTTCTCCATCATCTACAAAATATCCTTCAACACCATATATTACTTTAATGTTATATTTTTTTGCTGCTTTCATTGCTTCTGGATATGCCTGTGCCACACCATGATCTGTGATTGCCACAGCCTTATGTCCCCATTTTGCAGCTCTTTCAATTAATTTTGTTGCTGATGTAACAGCATCCATAGCACTCATTTGAGTATGCATATGAAGTTCAACTCTTTTTTTATATGATGTATCCATTTTTTCAATTTTTTTAAGTTTCATAATATCTCTAGCTAATACTACCAATTCTTTAGTATACGTATCTATCATAGCTTCTCCTCTAATCTTACAGTAGAGACCTACACTTATGTTCTCTAAAACCTTTTCTGTTTCTTGAGGCTTAAGGAAACACTTCACTGTCAATGAACTAGTGTAATCAGTAATATTGAAAATCACTATTTTTTTACCAGTCTTTGTATCTTTTATATCTAGTTTGAAAATTTCTCCTTTTATTGATACAATACCTGATGTTTCATTAACATCAATCATATTAATTGTATCCTGATTAATTGATTTTCCCATAATACAATTAGCATTTTCATTTTTATTTTTTATAACTTTTTTATTTTTATAGTAACTATTCTTATTTGTAACTGATGTAGAATTGGTAGCTCTTTTATTATTAATATCAATAGCTGTTTCATTCAATACTTGTTTAATAATACTTTTGTTCTCATTATCTTTACATTTAAAATAATCAAATGATTTTATATTAGATGAATACAATAACTTGACAACGCATTCTATGTCAAAAATATCCTTAATTACTGTAATTAAGTGCTTTTCAAGACCTTTATCGTGTAAAATATTAACTACAAATTGATTGCTATAATATATAAGTATTGTATTGTTATGTATTTCTTTTTTGGAATTATTTAAACATTCTTTACACACAGGCATAATCTTTGACATAGCTATGACAACATCATTCCAGTATTGATTAATAATTTGTTCGATTGTTACACTATTGATATCTTTGTAACATATAATTTCAATTTTACTAATAATACTTAATCTTTTTGAAATCGCCTTTTTTATTATTTCTAAGTTTTCTTTGCTTATTTCTTTTCTGTTTCGTAATATCAATAAAAGTTTGTTATTACTTCTAAAATACTGCACTTTAATAAGCTTTACATCATTTAATTCATTAATATTAGCTTCATCTATATTAGACGTTAATAACTGTATAATATTCGAAGACATAAATTTCCTCCTAAACTATTATTACTCCATCCTATAAACTCCTATTTCTATAAGTAGGAAATTAAAGCTTTTTGCTTTAGATAGAATATAGTCTCTACTTGAAATTCCCATGTTTTACTTTAGCAAAACAGTTCACTAGAAAGTAACAAGAGTAAAGCAAAAGACTATGAGTAATCATAGCCTTAGCATTTACATTTTTTCTATCTCTTTTATGAGCTCACTCACTAACTCATTTTCTCTTACTTTTTTAATAATTTTACCTTTTTTAAATATCAAGCCATCACCTTTTCCACCTGCGATTCCAATATCAGCTTCCTTAGCTTCACCTGGGCCATTTACAGCACATCCCATAATAGCTACTTTAATATTTTTATCGCAGTATGCTAATTTTTCTTCTACTTCTTTTGCTATTTTTACTAAATCAATCTGTGTTCTTCCACAAGTAGGGCATGAAACAAACTTAATCCCATACTCAATTATTCCTAGAGATTTTAATATTTCTTTTCCAACTCTAACTTCTTCTAAGACATCACCTGTTAATGACACTCTTATTGTATCTCCAATACCTTCCGATAATAACGTTCCAATACCTACAGAAGATTTAATAGTTCCTCTCCAAGTAGTACCAGCTTCTGTTACTCCAATATGAAGTGGATAATCAACTTTTTGAGATAGTAGTCTATAACTTTCAATAGTCTGCATAACATCAGATGATTTTATAGAAATAATGATATTATTAAAATTATTTTTTTCTAATAGTTCAACATGTCTTAATGCACTTTCAACTAACCCTTTTGAAGTTACTTTTCCATATTTTTTTAATATATCTTTTTCTAATGAACCTGAATTCACCCCTATTCTGATAGGTATTCCCTTTTCATTAGCAACTTCTGCAACAAGTTTAATTCTATCCTCACCGCCTATATTCCCAGGATTTATCCTCAGTGCATCAACTCCACCATTAATCGATTCTAATGCAAGCCTATAATCAAAATGGATATCTGCAACTAATGGTATATTAATGCTTTTTTTTATATGTTCTAATGCTTTTGCAGCTTCTAAATCTGGTACAGCACACCTTACTATATCGCATCCAACTTCTTCTAATTTTAATATCTGATTCACTGTAGCTTCAATGTTTCTTGTATCTGTATTAGTCATAGACTGAACAGAAATCTTAGAATCTCCACCAACGTATATATTTCCAATTCTAATTTTTCGAGTAAGAGTTCTTTTCAATATAACCATCTCCTAAAACTTTAAAGGTTTAACTATATCTTTAATCGTAACTAATACCATAATCGTCATAAGTATCATAAAACCTATATAATTTATAGTGCCTACCTTATTTTCATCAAATTTTTTACCAGTAATTATTTCTACTAGTAATAACGTAATCCACCCACCATCAAGTGCAGGAAAAGGAATTATATTTAAAATTCCTAAATTCACACTTAAAAAAGCGGTGAAATAGAGTAGTGCTGGTATTCCCATAGACGCAGTCTTAACTGACAATCTAATAATTGAAACAGGCCCACCAACATCTGCTAATTTAGCTTTTCCAGTAAATAGCCATCCGAAAGATGCAAAAATCATTTTAATCATATTCCATGTTTCAGAAATACCTTGCTTAATTAATTGTATAATACCATATTTTTGACGCATTGGATATACACCTATTATGTACCTGTTTTCTTCTTTAACAAATTTAGGTTTGACAATCAAAGATTTAATATCGCCTTTTCTATATACATCTATTTTTATATCATTACCTTTTGATTTAGAAATCTCCTGAACACACTGTTCCCAACTATTGATGGATTTATCATTTATCTTCAGAATTCTATCTCCAATCATAATGCCAGCCTGTTTAGCCGGACTATTAAGTGAAAAAGAAGAAATAACTGGAACAAGTTTTCCATTAATAGATGCTAAAATAATCAAAAAAACACATGCTAAAATTAAATTCATAATAGGTCCAGCAGCTACTATGCTTAATTTCTGCTTAGGTGATTTACTAGAAAAAGCTTTTTCATCATTGCTTTCCCCCTCCTCACCAAGCATCTTTACATATCCTCCAATAGGAAGTAACTTTATAAGATATTCTGTTTCTTTACCCTTTATTCCAAATAATTTAGGACCCATACCAAGAGAAAACTCTTCAACTTTTACGCCGTTAGCCTTAGCCATAATAAAATGTCCAAACTCATGACCCAATATTAAAATACTAAATGCCATCATTGCTGCAAAAATATACAAAATTATCACAAACTCCACCTACCTACTTGCAATATTTATTTCTTACATATTTCTTAACATTTTTATCCGTGTATATTATATCATCAATATTAGGTGTACGAATATATTCAAATTTATTCATACACTCCTCAATAATTTTCTCAATTTCTAGATATTTAATTCTATTTTCCAAGAATAAATTCACTGCTATTTCATTTGCTGAATTCATTATTGTAGGCATATTTCCACCTGTTTTACCAGCTTCATATGCAAGTTTTAAACATCTAAATGTTTCTGTATCAGGTTTCTCAAATGTCAATGAATTTAATTCATAAAAATCTAATCTTGGTATAACAGAATTAAATCTTTCAGGATAATTCAAAGCATATTGTATAGGAAGTTTCATATCAGGATTTGCAAGTTGAGCAATAACACTTCCATCATTATATTCAACCATTGAATGTATAATACTTTGAGGATGAATGACAACCTCTATTTTATCATAACTTACTTCAAATAGCCAATGTGCTTCAATAACTTCTAATCCCTTATTCATCAGTGTTGAAGAATCAATAGATATTTTTTCCCCCATATTCCACTTAGGATGTTTAAGAGCGTCTTGAGGCGTTATATTTATAAGTTCAGTTCTTTTTTTACCTCTAAAAGGTCCTCCAGATGCTGTTAACAATATTTTTTCTATATTGTTTTTATCATTTCCTTGAATACATTGAAAAATAGCACCATGCTCCGAATCAACAGGCAATATTCTAACTTTATTTTTTCTAGCAGCCTCCATCACTATATTACCAGCTGCCACTAATGTTTCTTTATTTGCAAGTGCTATATTTTTCCCCGAATTAATTGCCATGAGAGTTGGTATAAGTCCTATTACACCAACAACTGACGTTACAACAATATCTGCCTCATCACAAGAAGCAATCGTATTCAATCCTTCAAGACCATGAATAACTTCAATATTTAAATTATTATCCTTACAATATGTTTTTACATTATGATAAGCTAAATCATCCATTAATGCAACAAATTTAGGTTTGAATTCATTAATTATCTGTATCATTTTATTATAATTAGAATTTGCAGAAGCACCAATTAATGTATATTTTTCAGAATTAGAACGCATGACTTCTAAAGTCTGTGTTCCAATAGAACCTGTTGCACCCAATATACTTATAGATTTCAAAATAATCTCTCCAATCTATTGAAAAATAATTTCTTTGACAGTGATAACAAATATAGGACCGACAAATAAGCCAATTACCCCAAATAACTCCATACCTATATATAGTGAAATCAATATAGAAAGAGGATGAATTTTTAGTTTATTGCTTACAAATTTTGTTTCCATGATCTGCCTGCTAATTAAAATCAAAATATACAAAAGTAGTAAACCTACTGAAACAAAATACTTTTTTGAACATATACTGTATAGTATTAATGGAAAAAATATCAGTATAGTTCCAACATACGGCAACAAATCTAATACACCACTAATGGTTCCAAGCAAAACAGGATTTTCTACCCTCAAAATCAAAAATCCAATAATTGTTTCAATCGTAGTAATAATAACAAGCAGTAACTCAATTTTAATTAAGCTACTAATATTTTTGTACTTTTGTCTGATAAAATTTAAATTTTCTCTAGCTATTAATTTTTCTATAAAATCAATTATAATATTTTTATCTATTAATAAAAAATATATAGATATATTAGCTATAAAATATGCAATCATTCCCTCAGAAGTATAAATAGCACCTTTTTTCAATAATTCAGATGTAAAAAACGAAAGATTACCCACTTTAAACGCATTTTCTAAGACATCTATTCCAAATGTTTGGTTAAACCTATTTAAAATAAAAATAATATATTTTTTTATGTCCTCATAAACAGTTGACATAAGCAACTCATAATTTGATATAATGTTATTTCCTAATACAATCAAAACCAAAAACAATATAATATTAACTAACAGTATAGCTAATATTGCACTAAACCTCTTATTATGTAAAGCGTCAAAATACAATACATTATAAAGTGGATAGCAAAAGAAAAATAATATCAAAATTACGAAAAAAGGCTTAAAATAGTTTTTAACAAATATAGTTAATATATAAAATATAATGAACAATGTAACAGTATAAATCAATTTCTCATATTTCTTTAACAACACTATAACCCCAAAATAAATGATATATAATAGTATACTAGAAAGGATGTAAAAAGTATGCTATCAAATCTATCTAAAATTCCTCCATGTCCTGGTATAATGCTACCAAAATCTTTTATTTTAGCTGTTCTTTTAATAGACGATGCTGTCAAATCTCCAAACTGTCCTAAAATTCCACCTAATAATCCTATTATTACAAAATGGTATAATGGTATCTGTACACTACTTCTAATAGCAATTCCATACACCATACATGCAACTGTACTTCCCAAAAGTCCTCCAATGGCTCCTGCAATCGTTTTATTTGGACTGATATTCGGACACAACTTTCTTTTGCCTAAAAATCTCCCAAAATAATATGCACTAGTATCACACATCCATGAAGAAATAAAAATAACCCATACTAAAACATGCCCATATTTGGTACTCTCAGTTAATGTAATAAAACTTAAAAATATTGGAACATATATAAAACCTAATACGGTTGTTGATACATCTAAAAAATTAAATTTATTATTAATAACAGTTATGCAAAATGAAATTAATGCTAATGCAGCTATTTCATAAACTAACAAATCAATTTTAAATGTATTTCTTAATCCCAAATAATAAATAATACAAAATACATATCCTAGAACATCAAAAATGTGAGTATCTTTAGTATTTACGGCACTATAAAATTCATAAAGTCCTATCATAGAAAGAATTAATGTCAAAATTTTTAAATATATTCCACCAATATACAAAAAAACAAGAAATGGGGCAACAAGGATTGCACCTAAATACCTTTTATTCACACTAAACACCCCCAAATCTCCTATGTCGTTTTTGATAATTTAATATAGCCTCTTTTAAATTAGTTTTATTAAAATCTGGCCATAATATGTTAGTAAAATAAAGTTCCGAGTACGCACCCTGCCAAATAAGAAAGTTGCTCAATCGAATTTCACCACTTGTTCTAATAATCAACTCCGGATCAGGCATACCAAATGTGTAAACGTAATCATCAATAATACTTTCATCAATGTCATCTATAATTAATTTACCTTCACTTACATCCCTACTAATTTTTTTTATAGCATCTACAATTTCATTTCTTCCTCCATAATTTAGAGCCAGATTTAGTACAAGACCTGTATTATATTTTGTTTTTTCATAAGCTATACTAAGTTCTTTTTGACATGCAGAAGGTAACTTACTAATATCACCAATATGATTAATGACAACGTTATTTCTATTTAATTCTTCAAATTCATTCTTTAGATATTCAGATAACAGCTTCATAAGTGTAGTTACTTCTTCTTTAGGTCTTTTCCAATTTTCTGTTGAAAAAGCATATAGTGTTAAGTATTTAATTCCTAAATTACTGCATTCTTTAACAATTTCTCTTATCGTTTCTACACCAGCTCTATGTCCAATTGTTCTTGGTAAATTCCTTTCTTTTGCCCATCGTCCATTTCCATCCATTATAATAGCAACATGCTTTGGTATTAAAGCTTTATCAATTTGGGTTTCTAAAGAATCTAAATTATACAATTGAGTTTTTTTATTTTTAAAATGATTAAAAAGTTCACGTATTTTTCTCACACTATTCTCTCCAATCAAATAGTACTTTCCATTAACAATATTATTATATCAAATTTTTAGTTTTTGAAAAGTATTAAAAAACCTGCAATTATGCAGGTTTATATATAATATTTTATACTGTCATAATTTCAGCTTCTTTTTCCTTGATTATTTCATCCACTTTCTTGACATGTTTATCAGTTTCATTTTGTATTTTATCTTCAGCATTTTTAGCATCATCTTCAGTTATTTCATTACTCTTTTTTAAAGACTTAATCTTATCATTTGCATCACGTCTTATTGCTCTTATTGCAATTTTACATTCTTCGCCTGCTTTTTTCACAGATTTAACCAAAGACTTTCTTGTTTCCTCAGTTAATTCTGGTATGATTAATCTAATAGCTGTACCATCATTTGAAGGATTCAATCCTAAATCTGATTTCAATATTGATTTTTCAATTTCTTTAATTGAATTTTTATCATATGGTTGGATTAATAAAATTCTAGCTTCTGGCACAGAAATATTAGCAAGTTGGTTTATAGGTGTCATTGTACCGTAATATTCAACTTCTATCTTTTCAAGCAGTTTAGGATTTGCTCTCCCAGCCTTCATAGAAGCTAACTCAGCTTTTAAAACATGAATTGACTTGTTCATTTTTTCATCAGCAAATTTTAAAATGTCTTTTACCATATAATTACCTCCCTCTATTTGTGTACTAAAGTACCTGTAATTTTACCCAAAATAGCTTTTTTAATGTTTTCTGGTTTATTAAGTCCAAAAACCATTATTGGTATTTCGTTATCCATGCATAAAGATGTAGCAGTTGAATCCATAACCTGGAGCCCTTTTTCAAGTACATCTAAATATGTCAATTCTTCAAACTTTTTAGCATCATCATATTTATTTGGATCCTTATCATAAACTCCATCCACATTTTTTGCAAGCAAAATAATATCTGCCTCAATTTCTGCAGCTCTTAACGCAGCAGTAGTATCTGTTGAAAAATATGGATTACCCGTTCCAGCTGCAAAAATCACTACTCTTCCTTTTTCTAAATGCCTCATAGCTCTTCTTCTTATAAAAGGTTCTGCTACTTCCTTCATTTCTATTGCAGTTTGAACTCTTGTTTGAACGCCAATGCTTTCTAATGAATCTTGAAGTGCTAATGCATTTATACAAGTAGCCATCATACCCATATAGTCCGCAGTAGTTCTATCCATATTTTCTCCATTTCTACCTCTCCATATGTTTCCTCCACCTACAACTAAGCAACATTGCACACCCATTTTTACTATTTCTTTTATTTGCTTTGAAATCTTTTGTGCAATATCAAAATCAATTCCAAAACCTCTTTTACCTGCTAAAGCTTCACCAGATAATTTTAACATTATTCTATTATATTTAACAGTTTCCATATATTATTATACCTCCAATATAAAAATAACTCAAATGACTGTGAACTCTCCCTCCACTTGCTCACGCTGAAGTGGGGGCTTTTTGGTATATCTAAGAACTTTTCCTGTTTCACAAATTTCGTAACCTACTTTTTCCACAGACTATCCCCGCAAGACCTACGGTTCTTTTTTATGCTATATCTAATAATCCTTGTCTTAATATATTTTTATTAGCATTTATATCTCTATCATGAATGCTATTGCATTTTGAACATTTTCATTCTCTTATTTGCATTGGCATATTTTCCATAACATGCCTACATTCACTACATGTTTTTGATGAGGGATACATAGATACAAAATATTTTCCACTTGGAGATTTTGAAACAGTAGCATTTATCAATTCTATAATACTCCCACTTCTATAAGTGGGAGATTCAAGCTTTTTGCTTCAGGTGGGAACTCTACTCCACCTGAAGTCCCGATGTTTTGCTTTAGCAAAACGAGTTCACTATTCTCCCTTCAACATATCTATGAATTTTTGATTTTATCCACTTTAATTTAGGTAACTTTATTTTTCCCTTATTTATTTCAATATTGTTATTTACAAAATTACTTGTATAACTTTTATAGTTATCTTTTTTACTTTTGAATTTTGGCCTATCTGC
>Ga0114934_10000123_pt1 | contig 44468 bp, 34 predicted proteins | sample 4SBtaG_2_FD_99695 | JGI IMG/M metagenome (GOLD analysis project Ga0114934, IMG submission 99695) | Deep subsurface microbial communities from Kolumbo volcano to uncover new lineages of life (NeLLi) - 4SBTROV10_white metaG | ecosystem: Environmental > Aquatic > Marine > Volcanic ...
TATTGTTTGTCTTCAAGGCGTAGCAACAGGCGCATAGCAGGGCTACGCAACTGTTGCTACAACGCAGAAGACGGACAATAAGACAAGTCAGGATTCGTTTATTATTGAATCCTCGCTCCTTATAATTAATTATGGTGGTTGACATACCCTGAAAGCTATCGCGCAAATTATTCGCCCTTTCAGGGCTAAACATTAAGAGCTATTGGATTTAATGCATACATCCAAAACTCTGGACAATATCTCAACCTTTCGTTAAACCCTGTACAGAAACAACGGTTTCATTATGATTTTCAAACAATATTTCGATACAGCGAGCTTTACATACACCTATATGATCGCTGACCCGGACAGTAAAGAAGCCGTTTTTATCGATCCGGTGGATACCAATGTTGACGAATATTTAGAATTGCTAAAAAATCTTGATTTGAAGCTTATGTATTCTTTCGAAACCCATGTTCACGCCGATCATATCTCGGCCAGCGGCCTATTAAGGCAGGCAACCGGTGCGCAAACGTGCATAGGCCTGCATTGCGGCTCAGAAACAGCCGATAACCAACTCGAAGGTAATGAAGTATTTGCCTTTGGGGAAGACACCCTCATTAGAACCCTTGCCACTCCCGGCCATACCCCAGGCAGCACTAGTTTTTTATGGAATGACAAAATATTTACAGGCGATGCCTTATTCATCGGTGGTTGTGGCCGAACCGATTTCCAGAATGGCGATGCCGGTGAATTATTTGATTCTGTGACCCAGAAAATATTTACCTTACCTGGAGAGACTCTCGTTTATCCAGCTCATGATTATAAGGGAGATTTTGTCAGCTGTGTGTCTCAGGAAAAAACCAAGAACCCCCGTTTCGCGGGCAAATCCCGGGACCAATTTATCGAGATCATGGATAACCTGAATTTACCCATGCCTAAATTGATCGATAAAGCCGTACCCGCCAATCTCTATTGCGGTCTCGACGAAGAACAAGCGACACAAATGGCGGACGATAGCGAGTATATCTTTCCTGATAAAGAACGCAGAGGCGTACAGGGCAAAATCAACTCAAAAAAACAAAAAATCAAACAGATCAATGTTGATGCAGCAAAAGAAATCATTGCATCATATGATCCGATTATCCTCGATGTACGCAAAACAAAAGAATACTCACTTGGACACATCGATAATGCCATCAACATTCCCCATGACGATATTTTGTCGAAAGTCCAGGTGGTATTAGCCGCACGAAGCAAGGATACACAGGTACTCATCTATTGCGCTACCGGTAACCGCTCAATAGCAGTCGGCCAAACCATGAAAGAACTCGGATATTCAAATATTGTTTCGTTATCCGGTGGCTATGTTAAATGGAAAAGAGAATTGATGAGCGCCTAGTGCTCGTTAATACCTCTGTACCTTAACAACAGAGATATCAACTGCACCGTACGATTTACGAATAACGTATCGTTGCCATCTACGCACAGGAATTCACAACCGTGATTCTCTATATGGCGGATTAAATCTGGTCTATTGTTTTCATAATTCGACGAAATCCACCGTCTCCTTTATTAGCTTCCTGATTTTGCGGAATTGTTCCGAGCATATAGAACTCCTGGCACCCTCAAGACAACCTCCTAGGAAGGATCCACAGGTTTTGGTTTCACAAAACAACCTTTTTTGGCCAGCGCTTCTACTTCCTTGAGTTGGCTTCTCAGTTGTTTTGAACGGGGCGGGTCTCGGAATACTCCGCCTGCTTCCCCTGGCGCACCGCGCATATATGAAAATGTCACGGCTTCGGCGTAATCGGCATAGGGCATTTGCGCGGCTATTTTATCGATACTACAAACACAGGGATACAGCGTGTCATAGGTCTGCCCACCATTTTTCTGCATGCATTGCATGACATATTCCACTCGAGCCTGGGTCGGGTAACCGTTTTCAACAAGCTGTGGTATCGCCGATTCCCCACAACCAATCAACAACAATGTCTGCGAAAACAATGCAATTGAACGGTTAGCTAGTTTGAATTTGAACATTGATATTGTTCCGTAAAGCAAAAGACTGCGTATTATAAATACTTTATGAGATTTATGTTGTGAGTTTTCTGAAAACTCATCCTGGTTGGCAAAGCCTATGCCGATGATTCAGATTTTGTTACCGGGCTTAAGCGGATAAATAGTTAGCTGGCTTAGACACAAACCATCCAATTCTATGAATAGATACAATTAATATTCAACCGCGAAATCTACAATACCTCTGAGCATAGAATTGATATGTTGCGAAAAATCATTGAGCTCAGGATCCTGTGAGTCCGTAGGTAACAACTTTGTTTTAACGATCACTTGATCATTTTCAGTATAAACAACAACACTGCATGGCATATGCCGGATACTATGCGCAGAAATCTCCAGTAAGGTTTTAGCGTGAGTTAAATTACAAAATTGGATGGTATCATAGTCTGGAAAATCCACATTACCCCGTTCGCGTATGACTTTACCAACACGACTATGGCTGGTGATGCGAAAGTTCTGTTCGGTAATCGCAATTTTCAGCTCTGCAAGAACATCATCATAGGGCTTGTCTGTGATTTGCTGATAGTAGCGAATATGATCGAGATCGAGCTGACTAGTATGCGCACCACTGCAACCGATCAGCAAGCAGACAAGCAATGTTGACAGGAATGAATTGCACATTTTTCAGATGGAAAAAATATGACTCTTTCTGGGATTCGGTAATTCAGTGGCTTTGAATTGGAAATTCATAACTCTTATTAACATTTATTCACCAAAATATATGATGCCCTGTATTGCCACTGTGGCTTGCATAAGCCATATTAAAAACACCTCATTAAAGGAACCCATCCGTCATTATGTCTGAGAATCAATTAAAAATCACGGGGGCCATTTTAGCCGGGGGAATGGCTCGCCGAATGGGAGGCAACGACAAAGGTTTGATAATTTGTGCAAACCGCCCATTGATTCGTTTTGCAATCGATGCGCTGGAACCCGTTGTCGATGAGATTGTGATTAACGCGAATCGAAATATAAACACTTATGAGGCCTTCGGGCATCCTGTGGTTTCCGACCAGACAGATACTTTTGACGGGCCTTTAGCCGGAATACTCAGCGTCATGAAATTTTGTAACTCCGAGTATTTATTGACCATACCCTGCGATTGCCCCCTGTTAACCGTCGAGGCTTTAAGCCGCATGGTTGACGCAGCCCGCAAATCCGATCATGAGTGCTATGTTGCCCACGACGGACAACGCCTGCAACCCGTTGTATGTTTGTTAAGTACTCAATTATTACCCAGCCTGTCTAATTATTTACAGTCTGGAATGCGTAAGATAGATTCCTGGTTTATACAACATAATTTAGCCACAGTGGACTATAGCGACCAGGTCGAAATCTTTCGCAATGTAAATACCCAGGATGAATTGGCTATGCTGGAACAGGAATTAGACAATTAGTATGGTGCAATAATATGAGCGTAAATATGCAACCTCTTAGCAACCTTAATCTACAGTTGACCAACGCCGGGCTAGATTCTTCCATAACTGTATCGGCTGTTGATGAACACGGTGAAATCAGAAACATCGATCTCGCCGGCGAACGCCCACTTACACTCTATCTCAACAAAATGGAAATTGTTACTTTGATGACAATTGGCTGCGAACCCGAATTATTGACCTTGGGTTATTTGAAAAATCAGGGAATACTTGATGACATCAGTCAGGTTCGAGTGGTTCAGGTCGACTGGGAAACCGGAGCCGTAGCCGTTGTAACAACTGAGGACAATTTGGATGTCGAGAGCAAGCTAAAACATCGAACTGTCACAACCGGGTGTGGTCAGGGTACTGTATTCGGTCGATTGATCGATAAACTCCAAGCCATCAAGATCCCTCAGGTGGCTATTCGTCAGTCGAATCTCTATGGCTTACTAAGCGCCCTGCGGGACTATAACGAGGTCTACAAACGTGCCGGTGCCGTTCATGGCTGCGCACTGTGCAGTGGTGAAACCATAGAATTTTTCGTTGAGGATGTAGGTCGCCACAATGCAGTCGATGCAATTGCCGGTCACATGTGGCTGAATCACACCGATGGCAGCGACAAAATTTTTTACACCACCGGGCGACTTACCTCAGAAATGGTCATTAAAGTAACGCAAATGGGAATTCCTATCCTTTTATCCCGCTCTGGCGCCACTCAGATGGGGCTGGATATGGCCCGACAGGCTGGAGTAACCTTAATTTCGAGGGCAAAAGGCAAACATTTCCTGGTATTAAATGGCGTAGAAAATATGATCTACGACAACAATAATAAACAGTCCTGATAATTACACTGTTTTAACCCAGGTAACATGGCCCGTGCCTCTTACCGATGACGTAGCAATTTGCGCTAAAGTTGCCGCAAACAGGGGCGCAGGATCAATGGGCATTCAAGTAAGCGCGACGACGAAAATGACAAATCATCAGATTGGGATAACCATCAACATTAGATTGAAGCAGTATGATTGTACTTTAAGGAGCGAGGATTCAATAATATACGAATCTTGACTTGTCTTATTGTCCGTCTTCTGCGTTGTAGCAACAGTTGCGTTGTCCTGCTATGCGCCTGTTGCTACGCCTTGAAGACAAATAATAATCCTGCGTCAATCTTTCGCATATTATTAAATCCTCGCTCCTAAGCACTCAAATCGAGTAGAACGCCTGAAGATATACCGGCTAATTGCCCGACGATTGCAGCAACCCTCTGGACATGCAGAATCTTTCAAATTCATTTTCTGTCATTGGGGTGCCTGACAAACCACCTTGCATATATTCACAATTGAAAGAAGTTAAACATTTCATTTGTTCATTAGTTTCTACACCTTTTGCGGTAACCGTTAACCCAAGAATATGGGCCATTGTGACCATAGCTTCGATAATGTTGGCACTTTGCGCGTCTGTATTATATTCAGCAATGACCGAACGATGAATTTTTAACATGTCGACCGGGAATTTCCCAATAAAACTAAGAGAAGAATAACCGATTCCAAAATTATCTATGGCAAGACGCACGCCATAGTCTTTCAATTTCATGAGTTTCTTCGTGGTTGCTTCCGGAGTCTCTATGAATACACTTTCAGAAACACATAAATATAACGACTCAGGAGGCATACTGGTTTCTTCAAGAATATTAGCGATACTGGAAATACAATTTTCATTATAATAATACTGCGGAGAAGATATATTCATGGAGATACAAAAATCATCCAGGCCCAGTTTTCTCCATTTGCGAAAATTTGTACACGCGCGACGCAGCACCCATTCTATAACCGTTAATATTAAATCTGACTCTTCAGCAATCGGCAGGAAATAATCTGGTTGCAGCAAGCCCAGACGAGGGTGTTGCCATCTGACCGATACATCTGCACAAACCATTTTCTGACTTCTTGTTTCGAATATAGGCTGATAGTGCAACATCAGTTGATCGTCGACAAATGCGTCCTCCAATTCGACATCCACAGGCAACTGAGGTGACTGCACTTGATTCCCGGTTTTCGAATAAAAACTGACACCGTGGTGATCGTCAGATTTGATCTGGCACATCGCAATCTCAGCGGCTCTGATCAGACTGTCGACGCTATCACAGTCATCCGGAAATTGAGCAACTCCAATGTGGGCATCAATCCGAAAATTGTTTTTATCGACATAAAATGGCTGTAGTAATATTGAAGAGATTTTTTCTGTCACAATAGATACAACATTTTTGTCGCCACTTTCCAGCAAAGAAATTGCAAACTTATCCTTTCCCAGGCGACCAATGGTATCGGATTCACGAATACACTGACACAACCGAAAGGTCAGTTGCTTGAACAATGCATTAGCGTAATATTTTCCCCTTGTTTCGTTTAATTGAAGCAGACGCCCTACACCAATTGTCAGCAGGGTAATTCTTGTATTCTTATTGCGTCGACAATGTTTGAGCAATTGAAGGAGTTGCTGTTTAAATAGTCTTTCATTCGGAAGCGATGTAAGTGGGTCGTAATTGGATAAGCGGTCAAGCTGTTCCTCTACTTTTTTTCGATCCAGTATTTCCTGGGTTAAATCCTGGGTACGCGCAGCGATGGTTTCTTCCAGTTGGCGCGTGTAACTATTCAACTCTTTACGTGTTCTTTCCAGAGTCAGATGTGTATTGACACGAGCGATGACAGTCGGAGGACTGATGGGCTTTGTAATATAATCGATTGCCCCCAGTTGAAATCCTCTGGTTTCATCAACGACATCATTTTTGTTGGTTAGAAAAATTATCGGGATATTATGGCTCTTATTATCCAGCTTGAGCCTTTCACATACCTCGTAACCATCCATTCCAGGCATAACAATATCCAGAAGAATCAAATGGGGTGGCGTTTTCGACAATGTCCGTTCGATTGCCTGTTCACCGCTCAGTGCGACAACAATTCGATACATCGGTTTCAACAAATCAACAAGAACATTGATAAAAAACCGCTCGTCATCGACGATTAATATTGTTGGCTTAGGAGCATCCATTATGAAATAGTGCCGCTATCAAATGTCTGAAGAGTTCGGGTCTGTCATTTTCAATGCTCCAGTTCAGAACCCATTTCTGCAAGAACTTGTCTGGCATCGTCAAATTGAAATCGGTGGATTAAATAACTTAACTGGTTTACTCGATCAGTTTGTTTGAGTAACTCGGGTTCATCCGTAATAATTGACAGCAAATCTATCGCTTCTGCATCACCTTCACTTAACAAGCGATCCATCCGCAAAAGCCAGTCCATTGGTTGCTCTCGAGCCTGTGACTCCTGTCGGTTTTTTCGCAGGGTACCGATGGTTATTTTTTCATACTGCTTAAGCTCAACCATTACCTGATTAAATTCCGTACTGAATCGCTGAAACGCAAGATCAATAGCCTCTGTATTTCTTACCCGCACGCTCGCGTCCAGTAACCTCGACGATTTATATAATGCTGCGGCTGCAATATTGGCTGCGATACTGGCAATGGTATGAGCAATTCGTTCCACTGTCTTGAATTCTGAATTTGATAGTGCAACAGAAATAGTGTCAAGGTCATTATGGTGATCCTGGATGAAATCATGAAGCAACTTGATATAAAGAGATTTGTTATTACCAACATGTGCAATACCTTGTTGGGTATCAATAGCGGTATGACGCCCTAATTTCAATGGTGGAAAATCTGAATCCGTATGGTTACTTATTGGCTCCAGGTCTGCCCACGGAATCCAGCGGCGCAGTGTTTCATAAAGCTGGTAGCTACTTATGGGTTTAGCTACAAAATCACTCATTCCGGCATCAAGAGCTTCCTGCCGATCACGATGCAAAGCGTTACCTGTTGTCGCAATGATGGGGATTTCAGGGTGATCACGCCGAATTATACTTGTGGCCGTCATACCGTCCATTTGTGGCATCTGAATGTCCATGAAGATCAGATCAAAATGAGTCTTTTCGATACACGCCAACGCTTCCAAACCATTGATCGCAAGTGTGACCCTCGTTTTCAATTGTTCCAACAATTCCAGCATTACCTGTTGGTTAACGCGATTATCTTCGACCAAAAGCACTCGGGGAAATTGTTTATCCACAGAATATTGATCCAAATTTGAATTTTCTTCTCTTAGGAGCGAGGTTTTAATAATATGCGAAAGAATGACGCAGGATTATTGTTTGTCTTCAAGGCGTAGCAGCAGGCGCATAGCAGGGCTACGTGTTGCGACAACGCAGAAGACGGACAATAAGACAAGTCAAGATTCGTATATTATTGAATCCTCGCTCCTTATAACCAATGGTTTTACTAACAATTATCCTGCAACACTGACTCAAAGATAGCTTTTCAAAAAATAACGATTCAGTACGCAACCCTCTGAGAATGTATGTCATTGATCGTTTTAGCCTCTTCAACAGAAAAATTGCAGCAGAGATTAGCCGGATGGTTTCACACTTTCTGAACAATCAATAGCTTACATCCCAACCTCGCAATTTACTGTGTAGGATCCTATTGTCGCTGTTTATACCGAATGCCGCAAATAACACTTGCGCTCAACTGCCGACGAAAGAGGCGCAGCTTTCGCGTAAGCAAAAGGTGTGACGATTTTGGTGGTCTGATCGAAGGTGATCCTTCGTAGTCGAATCTTGCCAGTTTGGACATGGAGAGGAGTTCATATTTAGTGATCCATATAGACAAATATGATTGCCTCCTTATCTCACATCATATTTTTCTTGCAATACGCGAGGCGAACCATATAAGTTACGAATCTGGATTTATTGAACCTCGACTGCGAGTATTCCTGTAACATATTGGCTAATTATAATGTTACTCAACCCTGTAGCTCTGAAAGAGCTTGAGTTTTATTAAACTATCAATTTTAAAACAAGTGGAGACTGCTCAAATGAATCCAAAGCGGACACGCCAATATCCAGTTTCTATTTTGATAATATTGACCGCCTTTACTGGTCTATCCACAGCAAGCGCAAATCAGGCTGTACTCGACAAAATTCAGGTGCCAGAGGGCTTCCACATCGATTATTTTTCAGACTCCGTGCCTAATGCACGCTCTATGGCCCTGGGAAATGACGGTACCGTATATGTGGGTACTCGAACTGAAGGTAAAGTCTACGCGCTGCCCGACCTTAATAATGATGGAAAAGCCGACAAGGTCGTTACAATTGCATCTGGCTTAACCATGCCAAATGGGGTTGAAGTTATCTCAGGTGATTTATATGTCGCTGAGGTATCTCGTTTAATTCGATTTAGTAAAATTGCATCCCAATTGGAAAATCCACCGGACGCTGAAGTAATCTTTGACTGGTTACCTACAAAAATCCATCACGGGTGGAAATATCTTCGCCAGGGACCTGATGGGAAGCTATATCTTCCAGTCGGTGCGCCGTGTAATGTTTGTCGGTCTGCAAAAGAAATTTTTGCAACCATTGTTCGAATCAATACAGACGGAAGCGATTATGCAATCTATGCCCGTGGCGTGAGAAACAGCGTAGGATTCGATTGGCATCCAATAACTAAACATCTGTACTTTAACGACAATGGGCGTGACATGATGGGTGACGACATACCACCAGACGAACTGAATCATGCGGCGAAACCCGGCTTGCATTTTGGTTATCCTTTTTGTCATGGAAACAAGGTACTGGATCCACAGTTTGGCGGCGATGACTCGTGTACAAATTATCAGATACCCGCCTGGAATTATCCGGCCCACGTGACACCTTTAGGCATGCGATTTTATACCGGCAACCAATTCCCGGAAAACTATAAAAATCAGCTGTTCGTTGCTCAACATGGCTCATGGAACCGAAAAAAACCACGGGGCTATCGAGTTATATTAGTAAAATTCAAGAATAACCTGCCGGCATCTTCCAGCGTATTCGCGGACGGTTGGCTTGATCCCAGCGGACGTACTCTCGGACGACCTGTGGATGTTCTGCAGCTCAAGGACGGCAGCTTACTGATTTCGGACGACAAACGGGGGGCAATATATAGAATCCATTACGAAACAAACAATATTGCGGATACAAACTCAAAAAAGTGAAATCAGACCCGAATGTCACAGACAGGCGCTTTTTTCTTTTTAGCTGCAGAAAGGCTATTCAGACATCGAAAACAGGCTGTTTAAATCGGAATTTAATGCCATTATCAACTATGACTAACTGGAGAAATACATGAACTGGAAAACCTATCTGTCAGGTGAAATACATTCAGATTGGCGTCAAAAAATAGAAGCAGGCACTCAGCAGCTAGGCTTGGATATAAGCTTTTTTTCACCCGTTACCGACCATGAATCCAGCGATGATTGTGGTGAAAACATTTTGGGAAAAGAAGATCTGGCATTTTGGAAAGACCATAAAGCTTCTAAAATCAACTCGATTAGAACCAGAACCTTGATTGATAAAGCAGATGTAGTGGTAGTGCGCTTTGGTGACAAATACAAACAATGGAATGCTGCTTTCGATGCTGGCTATGCTGCTGCATTGGGTAAACCCATCATCACCCTGCATGACCCAGGCCTGACTCATGCCTTGAAAGAAGTCGATGCGGCAGCATTGGCGGTTGCGGAAACACCGGAACAAGTTGTCGGGATATTGCGGTACGTGATTCAAGGCTGATGAGTCAGATTTCCTGCTACTCACTGTAATCATAAGCCAAATATTCATTCTATGCTGGAATTCAACTCCAGTCACAAACAGAAGTTTGATACTAATTTTTCTTCGAAGTCTGTGCATTTGTGGCTATGTGGCATAGACATCAGTAAGCGTGAGTATGAGGGATTGTGGACCATACTTGATGAGGATGAGCAGGGTCGGGCATTGCGCTTTCGAACTCACGAATTAAAAATGGGTTTTGTCGCATGCAGAGGATGGCTGAAATTACTGCTCGCCTATTATCGATCTGTACCACCGACATCAATCCGTTTTACAATCGGCGATCACGGCAAACCAAGACTATACGGTAATCAGCCTGATCTAGGGTTAGTATTTAATATTTCGCATAGTAAAAAACAATTAGCGATTACAGTCGGATCGGATTGTAAGTTAGGCGTTGATGTGGAATGCTGGCGACCCGTACACAACCTGCCAGGTATGGTGGATCGTTGTTTTTCCGAATCAGAAAAGCTCTATTGGCATAACCTGGCAAAAACCGATCAAGAACAGGCATTTTTTGCTTTCTGGACACTAAAAGAGGCCATATCAAAAGCATGTGGTCGCGGCTTGTCCCTGGGAATGCATCGCTGTGAATTTTCTATCCAACCCACGCCAGATATATTATCTCTGCCGAGTTGTTGCGGAGATATAGACCAGTGGACACTACACAGATTTAATTGTGGTGATAAACACAGTGGTGCCTTGACTGTCGGCGACACAAACATACAGGTTTGTTATCGACCACTGCCTACAAAGTGGCTTTTTGACCTGTATCTGTGAAAGTCGGTCGGCTAAAATGGCCAGTTCATGATTTCCTGTTGGAACCCGATTTCAAGATGCAAGCGCCTATTGGCATACAGCCAACCTTTATTCGGTACTAAAATCAAGTATGAAACAGCACTGCAAACCACGTGATTTTGTGTACCATGATTCTATCCAACAATGTAGCTAAAACTGCCTAAAACCTGAGTTTGGCAAAACTAAATTAACCAAGTCCGATATTCGATGAACAATATTGCAGCAAAAACCCTTGTACAAGCATTGCAGAGTACCGCCTCGGATAACAAATCGATCACCTATATTAATGGAAAAGATGACGAAACGATCATTAGCAATAAGGATTTGCAGGCCCGCGCAATCAGATTATTGGGTTATTTCCAAAAACAGCAAGTTTCCTCAGGATCAGAAATAATTTTGTTCGTGGATAACAACGAACAATTTGTTGAAGCATTCTGGGCAGCAATTTTCGGCAATATTGTTGCGGTACCCTTGGCGATCGGCGCCAGCGATATGCACTATCAAAAATTGATCAATGTGTTTCGAAAATTAAATCGGCCGATATTGTACACCACGGAACATAACCTTAAACGTTTGGAAAAATACTCTATTATCAATGGGCTGGAGAAAGAATATCAGTCTATTCGCTCGCAGACCATTGTAGTGGTAGAACACACAAATTTAACTACGGATGGAATTGTCTATCCGGTGGAACCAGAAAATACAGCATTTATACAATTTTCATCGGGATCAACAGGGTACCCCAAAGGCGTTGTGCTATCTCATAGAAACGTGATGAGTAATGTACGTGCCATTCTACAAGGCATGAATTTTCGCGATGATGACATCAGCCTCAGTTGGATGCCATTAACGCACGATATGGGAATCATCGGCTTTCTTCTTGCACCCCTGGTTGGCAATGCACCAATATACCTTATGCCTACCGAGCTGTTTGTTCGCCGACCGATGCTCTGGTTACAGAAAGTTACCGAAAAACGAGTCACTATTACATCTTCGCCAAATTTTGGTTATACACACTTATTAAGACGATTCAAGGCAAAACCAGGTGAATTGGATCTTTCCTCTGTTCGTTTGATTTTTAACGGCGCTGAACCAGTTTCGGCAGAAATTTGCCGAAATTTCGCTAACACTCTATCACCATTTGGCTATTCGGATAACGCAATGTTTCCAGTATATGGACTGGCCGAAGCCAGTCTGGCGGTCAGCTTCCCTCAACCGGATGATACGATATCCAGTGTCTTTGCAAAGCGTACATCTTTGGGTCTGGGCCAATCCGTCGAATTACAACCAGAAATGACTCCGGACTGCCTGGAGTTGGTCAGACTTGGATCATCGATCCAGGATTGCGAAATCAGAGTTGCCAGCAGCGACGGCGCACCATTACCTGAAAATAAAATTGGTCATATTTTAATCCGGGGAGAAAATGTAACCAGTGGTTACTACGGTGATGAAGCATTAAATTTACAGACATTTAATATAGATGGCTGGCTGGACACCGGAGATCTTGGTTTTTTTAACCAGAACCAACTTTTGATAGCGGGCCGAGAAAAAGATTTGATTATTATTAATGGGCAAAACTATCACCCCCATGACCTGGAAAATATTTGTAGTAAGATACCTGGACTGGAACTTGGTAAAGTCGTGACACTTGGCGTGCAAAGCGCATCAGATGAAGGAGAATTGCTGGTCGTTTTTGTGTTATTTCGTGGATCAATGGAAGATTTTATTCCTTATATAAAACAAGTAAAACAGATTCTGGCTCGGAGCGCAGGAATTGATGTAAATCAGGTGGTACCCGTTCGAGCCATGCCAAAAACAACAAGTGGAAAAATTCAAAGGTATTTACTCGCAGATCAATATATATGTGGTGATTTCAAACCGATTATTGATGAACTAAACGCCTGCCTGACCCCTGGCGTGGTAACTATGGAAACAGGCGCTGATATCGAGCAGGTACTTTTGAGCATCTGTAACTCTGCAATCGATGATAGAAATATTGGCCTGGATGACAATTTATTCGAGATTGGGGCCTCTTCCATGAAGCTTACTCAAATACACGAACAGATTGAAAGCTGTTTTCCCGGAATGCTGGATCTAACTGATTTATTCGAATATCCTACTGTTAAACAACTCGCCGTTGAATTGGAAAAGAAAAAACAATCGGGTAGTCGATAACCACTATTGTCTTGCCGACTACTGACAATCGGTTATTTGGTTTTATCAAAAAAAATAAACATCGCTACTCTATTTTGCTAATCAGCGCCTTACAAATCAAACGCTCTATTTGTTGAATAAGTACTAATGGAAAATTGGATAACTCGGGTACAGCAATATGCCAAAAATTTGAGTGCTTATTTAATTTATATCGCATACCAGGCATTAATGCGTAGCTACCGAATTGAAGACGTCATTGGACACTCACATATTGATCAACTACTGGCTGAAAAAAAAGTATTTTTACCCTGTTACTGGCATCAGCGCATCGGATTCTGCGTTAAATTTCTTGTCAATTTAATTCATCGTGACCTTGATCTTGCTTTTCTGATTAGTCCTTCTCAAGACGGAGAAATTGGCGCAAAACTTTTCCACTGGATGGGAGTGCGTTATATCCGCGGATCATCGAGTTCCACTGGCGCGCAAAGCTTACGGGATATATATCTGGCTGTTAAACGTGAAAAACTATCTGTTGCCTCGACTCCGGACGGTCCTCGGGGTCCGGCGTTTCAATTTAAGCAAGGCTGGGTAAATCTGTCTCGGATGACCGATGCCCCTATGTTGCCCCTCGCCTATGCCGCAGATCGTTTTTGGACCCTGAAAACCTGGGATAGCCTTATAGTTCCCAAGCCTTTCGCAAAAATTGTCGTGGCAATTGGGGAACCCTGTTACGCGAACAAGGATTTAGATGAGCTGGAAATGGAAGTTCTTCAACATCAAATGGAAGACGAATTGAACCGCTTAGGCAAATTAGCCGGTAAACGGCTGTCTAAAAATTGAAGTCATGACAAAAAATAGCCTTGAGCCAGCAATTCAATCAATATTTTTCCGAGGACGAAATTCATTGATTGTTGTGCATTTTCAACAGCGACACTGCTGCGAAACAAAAATCGACGCGGACTTCCCGAACAATCAGTGGCCTGCATTCTAACCACCCGCCAGGCTAAGCGAAAAAGTTCTGGTTAATTGCCAACAACCCAGATCAAATGTATTACACCCATTCTGTTATGAAAACCAAACACTGGGCACAACAAACTGTAAAACTGCGAGAAAACCTAACAATACTGTAAGTAACCGGGCTAAACCATTATAATACGCGCCCCCCAACCATGTTCGCATACAAACTAAGCGGCGGTGAAACCAGTACCGGAGGTATTGGCATTATTATGGCTACAAGCAAAGGGAAAAAATCTAATTTTTGCCTGTATCCAGGAAACACCCATCGGAACAGTGTCTCCAAATAGAGTCTGCTACAGTTACGGTATTTCCATTTATACTTAACTATAGCCTAAACCCGATTCCATGCTACGGAGCACCTCATGCCTTCTAATGATTCATCCCCATTGACGTTTAGCGATCTGGCACTTAGCCCAGCCGTATTGAATGCCATTACCGCCGCAGGCTATGAAACACCCACCCCTATACAGGCAGAAGCGATTCCGCATCTACTCGCCGGTGAAGATGTTCTCGGGCAAGCCCAGACAGGTACAGGAAAAACCGCCGCATTCGCCTGCCCTTTGTTGTCCCGCATCGATCTAAATAAAACCAAACCTCAGGTTCTCGTTCTGACTCCAACTCGTGAATTAGCGATACAGGTTGCCGAAGCATTCCAGCATTACGCAGCAAAGATGAAAAAATTCCATGTTCTTCCAATCTATGGCGGCCAGGACTATCGAACCCAGATTCGCCAGCTAAAAAGAGGCGTACATGTTGTCGTTGGAACACCGGGCCGGGTAATGGACCACATGCGTAGAGGAACTTTGGTTTTGGACTCATTAACCTGCCTGATCCTCGATGAGGCTGATGAAATGCTGCGTATGGGATTTATCGATGATGTGGAATGGATTCTGGAACAGACACCGTCAACCCGGCAAACTGGCCTGTTTTCCGCAACCATGCCGGATGCGATTCGAAAAATCGCCGGAAAACACTTAAAGGAACCAAAAACCATTACCATCAAGGTTAAGACCAGTACAGCGGAAACCATCCGTCAGAGATACTGGATGGTTAGTGGAGTTCATAAGCTGGATGCCTTGACTCGAATTCTGGAAGCAGAAACATTTGATGGCATGATTGTTTTCGTGCGGACTAAAACCGCAACCACGGAATTGGCCGAAAAACTGGCGGCCAGAGGCTATGCCACTGCTCCGCTAAACGGAGATATTGCCCAGAAGCAACGCGAACAAACAGTAGAAAAATTAAAATCCGGTTCATTGGACATTCTTGTTGCGACCGATGTCGCAGCCCGTGGTCTGGATGTGAATCGCATCAGCCATGTTGTGAATTACGACATACCTTATGATCCCGAAGCCTATATCCATAGAATTGGTCGTACCGGTCGTGCAGGTAGAAGTGGCGAAGCAATCCTGTTCGTTGCTCCACGTGAGAAGCGAATGCTAAAACTGATAGAACGAGCCACTCGAAAAAGCATCGAAATGATGGAGTTACCCTCCACCGAAGTCATTAATGACAAGCGGATTGCTCAATTTTCACAACGAATCACAGATACTCTGGGTAGCGAAGAATTAGAATTCTATCAAAATCTACTCGAACAATATCAACTTGAGCATAACATTCCAGCCATAGAGATCGCAGCCGCACTGGCCAAACTGTTACAAGGGGGACGCTCGTTATTACTTAAACCCAAACCGGAAAAATCGCGCGGACCAAAATCCAGAGGGAAAGATTCATCTGAGAGTAATCGCCCACCAAGAGAAAAGCCAGCTGTATCGCGACGTCGATCATCCGAACCCCAACCAGGAACTGAACGCTTTCGTATCGAAGTTGGTAAAAGCCACGGGGTCAAACCAGGAAATATCGTTGGTGCTATCGCCAATGAAGCCGGACTAGACAGTCAGTTTATCGGGCGCATCGATATCCACGATGATTTCAGTGTTGTAGATCTGCCAGAGGGTATGCCACGGGAAGTATTCAGAGATTTAAAAAAAGTGTGGGTATCCGGTCAACTACTGAAAATTTCAAAAATGAATTCGAATAAAACCGAGCCCAAGAAAACCGCTAAAGTCACTAAACAAAAAAAATCAAAGCCAAAACCTTAGTTTTCATCTGTTGGCTAACTAATTATTAATAATGAAACTGATACTGCGTATTACTTTGGTTGTATTGATAGTAACTACGTTCTCGTTACTAGGAGTATTCTGCTTAGCCTTATCAGAGTCACGGTCTGTTGCAGAACAGACGCCTTTGTCGCACCGTGACATACGCCAGGTCCAACAGCTCATCCGATTTCACGACCCCCGCAAACATCCGCCGGGTAGTCAACAAACCATTAGGATTCCACAAAATCACATCAATATTGCTGTAAACTATTTTGCCCAACGCAAAGGCGGTGCAGCGACAATCAAAGTACTGCCCAGTGCGGCTCGATTAACAGCAACAGTTCCCATTCCAATATCAAGAATTACCAAGAAGCGTTTTTTGAATTTCCAGTCGACACTGTTAGCAACCAATAACACAATATCTTTGACAAATGTTTCTCTGGGTTCAATTGAAATAACAGATTGGCTTTCCAATTACTTGTTCAAACTAGCTGTGTTAATTTTAAAACAGACTGAACAATATCAAATTTACAGGAATATCGTTCAATCAATAAATTTTAACAATCGCCACATTGCAATAGACTATTTATGGCTCCCGGAATTGATCGCCCAAACGCGGGAACAAATGTTCACAAAACCCGAGCAGGATTCCTTTCTGGCATACTACGAAGAAATCTTTAACCTGCAACATAACAAAAGCAAAAAGACGTTAGCAGACCTTTTGCTACCTATGTTTCAATTGGCTTCTGAGCGCAGTCGAAACCACGATCCAGTAAAAGAAAATCGATCATTGTTAATTGTTCTCGGAGCATGGGCGTCCGGCCACGGAATGAATCAACTGATTCCCAAAAGATCACGACTTGGCAGACTGAGGGCGTTTCACTTTTTGTTGAACGCTCGCTATGACTATGCCCAGCATTTTCTAGTATCCGCAGCATTAACTGCTGGCGGTGACGCTTTACTTTCAGATGCTGTTGGCCTTTTTAAAGAACTTCAGGATTCGCACACGGGTGGCAGTGGCTTTAGCTTTGCAGATTTGCTTGCTGATCGAGCCGGAATTCGTTTTGCAGAATCAGCGATTAAATCACCGCAATCCGCATTGATACTGCAGCGAAAATTAACCAACGGCATTCGCGACAAAGACATTATGCCTAGCGTGAAAGGATTACCGGGTCATATGGATGCAGCGACATTTAAGCGGCGCTTTGGTAACGTAAACAGCAACGCTTATCAAAAAATCAACAGAGAAATTGACCGGCGTATCGGTGCCCAGCCTCTTTACAATGAAAATATTTGACAGGCAAAGAGACAACTGCGAATTTGATTCTAAAAATCCTGCACTTCATCAAAATTACCTGACCAGTGCAGTCGCCCATGACCAGAGTCCTTGCCCACCAGTGAAATGGTTCTTCTGAGACCTGAAGGGTGACTATGCACGTATTACATAGTCACACTTTAGCTGTTATTCGCTTCCTAATTTAGTGACTCTAAATAAACCAATCTATATTCCGGCTTATTGGCTTTTTTCAAAAATTTCTTATGTTAACCCGGGAATGTGCGATAGAATTCCAATCAAAGGCTAAGTGTTTACTCTAAATTTAGATATTAATATCTATTAAAAGTATTTATTCTATATGTAGACAAAACCTGATCTAAGAAAACAACAATAATTACTGACCCGATTCGTTCAATTCTGTCGGAGTCATCTGATTGGGAAGACAAAAATGCAACATAATAAAAGTTTCATCTGGACCTTACTTACTGTACTGGGCATTTCCGTGGCTTCGGCGCGAGACCTGGTTGATATTATTCCCGGCTTATACGGGGGTGATGGAATTCAGGTCGATACAGTTAGTGGCGCAGGATTTCCAAGCCATCGAGAGCAATTTGTGCTGTCATCTCAATCAATGTTGTCGAAATTGAATCGATTAATCGCTTCAGAATTTCAGCCAATCCCAGTAGCCGCATCGGCCGGTGGCCCGACCTTCAAATTCAACCCCACCACCGGGAGTTATTCGGAAACCTCTACGACGTTGGGGCCAATATTAGCAGAACGACCGCAAACATTAGGTAAAGGAAAATTTAGTACCTCATTCGCCTTCAGTTACTACCAATACGACACCCTGGAAGGTAGAGATCTAAGCAAACTGACACAATTCGCGCCCCATCGCTCCAATACCCTCGGCGACCCGATTATCAGAGAGAGCTTTGAAAATGACTCGATACAAATCGTCTCGGACACCGATATTGACATCGCGTCCATTCTTTTTTCAGGGGCCTACGGTGTAACTGATAAGTTGGATTTGGGAATTAGCGTGCCACTGGTGCGCGTCAGTATGGACATTACCGCCAACGCCACGGTTATCTCATCACCGCAAAACCCATTTTCGCGCATTGACCCGGCAACTGGAAGACGATTTACCCCATTTCACCAGCTAGGTGGTACGGGCGACTCCCCAACAGACTCAGCAAGCGACAGTGCCGTCGGCTTTGGTGACATTCTGTTGTCGGCCAAATATTACGCACTGGACGCTGAACAATTTGATTTGGCAGGTGCCCTCCAGGTCAAGCTTCAAAATGGTGATCAAGACAATTTCCTTGGAACTGGCAGCACCACCATTCGGCCATTCCTGATTAGTTCTGCAGATCTTGGTGAATGGGTTCGCATCCATTTAAATCTGGGTTATCGATTTGACCTCGGTGATCGTAAGCGAGACAATCTAAATTATACTGCGGGTTTCGAGGTGGGCAACCAGACCCTTACGGGTATCTTCGATTTTGTCGGCCGCAACGAACTGGGTGGTGATGGCGTCGGCGACGAGATATATGACGCAGCCATTGGCGTCAAATGGAGAGCAGTTGATAATTTGATTGTTGCCGGCAATGTATTGGTACCATTAAATAGAAAAGGCTTGCGCTCCGATATTATTGGTCTGATAAGCCTGGAATATAGAAACTGGAAACCCTAGTGCTCCTCAATCTTGTATTTCAGCCATTTGGACGCGCAAGTCTTCAGCAATTCTAATATTGACTTACAGACATACTACTGTAGGTTGTAGTTAAAGCACGAAACCCAACATACGGAAAGGTTATTCTCCACAATTAAAATTGCTGGCAAGTCTTTGATATTCTAAACGTACCCCTGTAAGGTCTGCTCTGCTGCAATATCCCTGTTGCAGTAACCTAATATATCCAAGACTACTACGGTAAGCTGTTACAAAACACTTCATAAACGTAACGGGCTGAATTTGGACGATTCACGTTATTCAGATTTATACCGGCGTTGCAGCGTGTTTTGAATGGATGTACGAATCTCCTGCTCTTGTTCGTCCAACCTGTCTTCTTCAGATACATAGCGGCGGAGCAGGATAGTCTGAACGGATTCCCGCTTCCTCTGCTCCTGCTCCTCCAGCTTTTTTTCAATTTTGTTGAGCGCTGCGACTTTTTCGCGAAGTTCTGATTGTGCAGGAGCTATGCGCCTCTGCTGCGCTTTTTTCGCATTGAGCGAAGCTTGCGCATTGGATTGTATTCGCTGTAATCCAGCGTGATCCGGCAGAACTTTCAAGCCTCTACGTGTTGTATTCAGGCTGGCCCGAAATGCACCGCTTGACAATTGATCCGCAGCTCGCTTTTCATAATAACTGGCAATACGCTGCATGCCGTCTTTAGCCTGGCGATTCTGCTGATCATGCTCGAGAACGCGAAGAAAAGAGGTATAGGCATTATCATGAGCTGGCCTGGTCAATCGCGACGCGTCCATGTGGCGCTCCGCCGCCTCCAATAAGCCAGCAATATCAACCGTTAGGCTTTGTTCATTATTCAACTTTTTTTCTGTATCGATCTGAACAGCGGGAGGTTGGTGGTCATCATCCGTTTCATTCTTCATCATGATACTCACTTCGGAACCAGGTACTTTGTTTTCCAGAATCACCGCTACATCGTCCGCTTGATCAGTGGATAACAAATATTCTTTATCCAACTCTTTTTCAATATCGATTTGAACAGTCTGGAGTGGGAGTGCATCCTCGGGTTCTTTCTTGACTGTGGCTTCCATTTTGAGTGGAGGTAATTTTTTTTCCAAAATCATCGCTACATCGTCCGTTTGATGAGCGGATAACATGTGTTCTTTATCCAACGCTTCTTCTATATCGGTTTGAACAACCTGAAAGGGGCGCATACCTTCGAATTCCTTCTGAATAGCCGCCTCCACTGGAGGAGAAGATACCTTTTTTTCTAAAAATATCGGTACATCATCCGTTTTATCAACAATTTCGTAATCGGATCCTCGTGCCTGCATCAGGCGAACTATTTCCATATGGCGGTTTGCCTTCGCCAACATCAGTGGTGTCCAACCATAATCGTTCCGAAAATTAACATTAACGCCTCTCGACAACAATTCCCGCACGATGCCGATATGTCCGCTTGAAGCAGCCAACATTAATGCTGTTGAACCGCTGGCATCACGCGCGTCAATATCGGCACCCGCCTCGATAGTACTCTTTAGCCATGGCAAATCCCCGGAGTGGGCCGCCCGCATTAAATCGTAACTGGCTTGTGCAAATGCGGCCTGTCCTGTCAACAATACCAATAGGGTTGTTATCAGCACCAATAAGACGAGTCGGGGAATAAAATTAAATGGATTCATGATCTGCCAATCAAGCTGTTGCACAGCCCTGTACCTACCAAAACCATACTAACGCATGGATGACTCAGCCAGTTCCGCAGCAAGAGCCGTTTGTAAAGTTAGCAAATGGGTGTGCTTCGGTCTGATCATCAATCCTTGTTCGATCAGCGCCAAACTTTCCTCTAAATTTCCGGCTGCCAACGACTCCTGCGCGGCATTCTCAAATACCGTCGCCATGGAGTTTAATCCATCCACCGCGACCGAGTTATGCGAATCCAGGCGAAGAATTTCCTTATAGGTTTCTACTGCATTATTTCTTAGTGGGAGTATAAAACGTGAAGCCTTTATGTGCTCATCCGCATCCTTTACCAACCTGGCTATCGCTTTAACCACCGAATTGTCCAATGCTTTTTTCGTCGCAGGATTTTGTATTTTATTTCGCAAACTTAACAGTCGCTTATGTTTCGGAACACTGTTTAAACCGCGTTCAAGCAATTCATTGGCGAACTGCTTATCGCCAGTTTCCAGAACCTTATGAATCAATTGCAGGTATTTGTCACCGATCTCTTGTAAGCCTCGTTGTGCAGCGCTGTTTTTCGGATCAACAGACAATAACTTGAAATATGCCGCGGCAACTTCATCCATAGAGACAAGCGGTTCGAGCCATTGTTCCTCCACAGGACGAGATTTATCGAAACGGTGTAAATCCGTATTAGTTGCGATGTAATCTGACAATTCCTGTACTTCAAAAAGGGCAAAGTCAACGCCCTCTTTTCCAGATTCCGAATCTTTTAAATATCGATCCGCACCTTGAATTTTCTCGCTATCCACAGAACTCAAGCCATACATTCCAGCTAACCCCAGCATTACAACAATCAACAAAACGCTTGTCCGCTGAAGCAACGGTATAACCGAAGGCGTATTCAATTCCGCAAGAAACTTTTCTATGCTGGGCCTTTGAGTTGGATCCGAGGCAAGCGCTTTGCTTAAAGCCTGAAGCTGCCACCGCTTAACTCTATTCTGGCCAATCACTATTGCATCGTACCTGGATTCCAAAGGCTCATTATCCATAGCGGGTCGAATCCCGGTTAATAGCTCACACGCAATTCGACCCAGGGCATATACATCCTGTTTCTCACTAGTCGACTGTTGGCATTTCTCCGCCCCATTAGGTTCGTTTGTTTCCCTTGCTGCAACTGTTATCGCCTGCAATGCGGGATACCCCATAACTAATTGGTCGATTATATCTATATCAGCTATATCTCTTGATGAATGAAAACCTGATAGCCTTTTATTGTGACATTTGACTATTTCACCACTATCTTGTTTACTCGATTCAATTAACCCTAAGCCTATTTCAGTAATTAGCTGTAAAGATAACTGAGTCGGTAGTTTCTTGGCAGATCTTTTACGAATATAATTAACAACTGATTGAGATTCAGGCTGATGCATAATATAGATATACAATTCTTAATTTTTTATTTTTATTTGGCCTGATTTCAATATCACTGTCAAGTCAGCTGCAATAAGTTAAAAATAAACCTGAGCGAAATTCATAATGTCTCTTTTTCGCGCTTACGACATACTGTTCATATGAACTTATTTCCAGCTACGATTAATCCAAATGAATAAACAAAATGACTTATGGTCAGATACGCAGGATAACAATTCTGAAGAGAGGACCACCGGCATTCAAAACTACCGATCATCGGACGATGAATTTATCGGAAACGTTCTGAACAATCTGAGATCTGAGCAGCTAAAACACTATGTTGTTTCCGGAGAAAGCGGTTTTGGTAAAACCAGTTTGTTACGACGTTTAGCCGATGCAGCCGACCAGAACCCGGAAACCATCCGACAATATGCAAGAGTCAGTTTTCTGGAAGATTATTTCAGTATCACCAATGCCGAAGATTTTTGGATCTCCACTCTAAACGCTCTTCCCGATTCATCGCCCCAGATGATTGAAACACACTTGATCACTAAGGTTAAAAATCCGACCATCTGCACCACAAAAAATGCTATTGGTTCAACTCTAAGTCCGCTAATTGATCGCTTACGCCTGAACAATCAACGGCTTCTGCTGTTGCTCGACAATCTGAATCTACTGCTGCAACGAATTGACCCCGACTTATCAACATTCCTGGATGTTTTGTATACAAATCCAAATATTCGAGTAATCGGGACTTGTTTGCCAGGTACAGAGCGCGTTGCTCTAAATAACCAAATTAACAACGATTTGATCGAGGTATATACATTAAGGAAGTTTTCGGAATCCGAATGCCATGCAACGATTAAACAACTCGCCAGGAATCAGCGCGCCTATCAATTAATGCCATTTTTTAACGAGTGGCCACAACGCAAAAAACGTTTGTACGCACTCACTAACGGCAACCCCAGAACCACGGCGACAATATACAATATGATCTCTTTAGGGGTCGATTCCGATATTCGGCGCAAACTGGAACAAACACTTGATAATACTTCACCGTGGTACCAGGCACGTACAGAATCACTGTCTCCCAACAGCCGAAAAGTACTAGATATCATTGCAATAAATTGGGATCCAATTAACAAAAACCAAATTGCAAAGAAGCTCGATCTACCTTTGGATATCGTATCAAAAGAACTAAAGTCTCTCGATCATATACTCGCCGATAGCGTAAATTCGAAACGAGGAAAAAATTCGGCATATTTTATTAGTGAACGACTATTCAATATTTGGTTTTTACAACGCAGGAATCCGATCACGCAAAAAAAACTGATTTGGTTAGTGCGCTTCCTGAAACTAATTTTCAGTAACAAAGAACTGCAATTCCGCGCCAGATTACATCTGGTAACACCCCCGTCTGACCTACGGGAAGCGGAATTTAGCCTGGCGTTAGCACAGACAATCAACATCCCAGCACTTCAGCATGCGCTGGAATTCCAGGTGTTGCAGTCATCAGTCATTACCGATATAAGTCCAGGGTCATTTTCCCAATTGTGTTCTATTAGTACCTTTCCTGAGGGGATGCAGACAAAAATACAACATATCAGGACACGCAGAAATTTTCGACTCAATATAATGCGGGAGTTAGCAAATACCAACATTGTGTTGGATTCTTTTACGGATTGCTTGCTTGGTTCTCCCTGTTTGAGCGAACAAGAAAAACAATTTATAGAAGACCAGGCACAAGAATTTAGTGAAAACAAATGGAAAATGCTTGAACAATTTCTTTTTGACGAAGCAAATAAATGGAGGCAACTGTTAAAAACTCATTCCAGTACTTTATACCAGGCTATAGGATCCGGGGAAATGACATCACTCAGTGATACCTCAGGCGTCGAATCTGCAACAGAACACTGGCAGGATCCGGTTCTGGCAGCAATCAGTTGGGACGCGTGGCTGATCATCAACCCCTCGCCCAAAAAAGCCGAAATTAAACAGGCTGAGAACATATTCAGAACCGCCATCTCCGCAGAACCCAATCTGGCGATCTTACAAATTAATCTGGGCAAATTGCTGGAAATTCATAGTAAGAAATTCAACGAAGCCGAACAGGCTTACCGCAATGCGATTAACATTGATTCCAAATTGGCGCTACCCTGAAATCATCTGGGTGACTTACTCAGAGCCCAGACAAAACGTTACGCCGACGTTGAAAATGCTTTCCGATGTGGAATTAAAGCTGAGCCCTCAGATCCCACCGCTTATAATAATCTCGCCTGGTTTTTGTATACACGTAAGGGTAATTTCAATGAAGCTGTAAAATTTGCTCAAAAAGCCATAAAACTAAATCCAAACAACATTTGCTATACGCATACCCTGGCAACGCTGTTGGCTGCCAATGAGAGGTGGACAGCCGCTTTACCATTGGTTCAACGTTTCATAGAGAACGCAAACCATCAAAATCAATCGAATATCGACGATGATGGAATTATGTTGTTTCAGGAAATAGCGGACAAAGGCCGGGCAACTGAGGTAGCATCACTGCTAAGTGATATTTCGAACAAGAATGCCTATTGGCAAGGTATGCAGCACGCGTTGGATACGATCGGATCAAAAAACCCGGAGCGCATCAATGCAATTATGGCGGACAGTCAGCATCCAGCGCATTCAATTTTTAACCACTTAAGTGTGAATTTTTAAAACCCTGTCAAAAATGAAGCTAGTCGGATCATTCATCCTTAAATCGTCGAGCCACCTCCGCAAAATCACCCTGAATTTCTTCAAAGGCTACGACAAGTTCAGGATCGAAATGATCGCCCTTCTGACTCAATATATATTCCACTGCTTCTTCATGCGGGAAAGCAGGCTTATACACCCGTATTGAAATCAGGGCATCGTACACATCTGCAACCGCCATAAGTCGGCCGGATAATGGAATGGCTTCAGCCTTTAAGCCCAGCGGATAACCACTACCGTTCCATTTTTCATGGTGAGTACCGACAATCTCTTTCGCCAGATTGAGAAAATGGGTACTCCCGTACTCGCCTTCTGCACGTTCTATAGCGGCCACACCATAGTCCGTATGACGCTTCATTTCCTCCCAGTCTTCACCGTGCAGCGGCCCCGGGTGCAATAATATGCGGTCAGCAACACCCACCTTTCCGATGTCATGCAAGGGCGCCGATTTGAACAACAGGTTTATATATCGATCATTTAATAGATCCAAATGAACACCACTGGCACACAAATAATCCGCCAATAACTTTACGTAATGCTGAGTACGGCGTATGTGATAGCCTGTTTCATTGTCGCGGGTTTCCGCCAAAGACGCCATACAGAGAATCGCCACATCCTGAGTAAGGCCGATTTCCTGAGTTCGTTCTTCAATCATTACTTCCAACTGACTGTTATGCTGAGCCAATTGTTTTTGTGACTGCCTCAATGCAAGTTGTGTTGATACCCGTGCCAGTACGATCGATGCATTCACCGGTTTGGTGATGTAATCCACTGCACCCAATTCAAAACCCTTAAGTTCGTAATCAACCTCAGCTTTAATTGTCAGGTAGATAATAGGAATACCAACAGTCCGTTGATCCGCTTTAAGTAAGCGACAGACCTCATAGCCATCCATTTTCGGCATTAATATATCAAGTAGAATTAAATCCGGAGGAAATTCTGATTGTGCTTGACGAAGGGCTTCTTCACCACCACTAGCCACTGAAATTTCATAATCATTTCTGAGCATCTCGACAAGAACATTAATATAAAAACGCTCGTCATCAACAATCAAAATCCTTTCTCTATTCTCACTCATCCAATCACCCTTTCTGACTTATATGTAATTCCTTCAGAATAGCCACTACCGAACGCGCATTTTGAAAATCATATACATCCACGTACCGATTTAATAAAGAGATCTTATCCTCAACTTCAACTGACAAACCAGTCGTCTCCAAACGCGCTAACAATTCGCCAACATAAGGACTGCCTCTGACCAATAGTTTATCGAGTTCCGCAATAAATTCAATATCATACTGAACCGTATACTTGGGCACGACCTTAGAATCGGATACTGAACCCAGCTCTAACCAGCTTGATATATTTGTCGCCGTTTGGCTAAATGCCGTTCGGAATTCCTCATATTTGCTTTGGATCGATGCGCCCTGGATAGACAGAGCATGTTCCAAAGAACCTGCTGCCCTCTGCAGGTCACGTGCGCCAATATGCCCCGCAACACCGTGAATAGTGTGCACATTGAGTTCCGCGAGCGCATATTCTCCTCGTCCAATCACAAGGCCGATATTATCAATATCATTGCCATGATCCTGGAGAAAATCACCCAGCAATTTGCGAAAAAGTTTTCGACTTCCGCCCACACGCTGGATGCCAATATCAATTTCCATTCCAGGTAACGTTTTTATCTGACTCGGTGTTGGTTTTTCTGGCCGGGACTGCAATCGATTCCCGGAATTTTTATATGGCAACCACTCAGCCAATGCTGTATACAAACGTTGCGGATCTATCGGTTTTGCAACATGATCATCCATACCCGCGGCCAAACATTTATCCCGCTCTCCGACCATCGTATGTGCCGTCATCGCAAGCACAGGCAAATCACACCACGATGGGTTTTCGCGGATTTTCCTGGTTGTTTCAAAGCCATCCATACCCGGCATCTGTATATCCATCAGTACCAAATCAAATGCACCATCACCAATCGCAGCAAGTCCTGCGTCCCCATCGTCGGCGACATCGACGGACAGACCAAAACCTTGAAGTACCTCCTTAGCAACCATTTGATTTATTTTATTGTCTTCGACGACCAATACTCGCCCCATTAATTCGGATAAAAACCAGTCAGCAGGCGATTTTCCCGTTAGAGCATATCCTCCCTCAAGAACCCGATTAATCTCAGTGATTAGTGTAGCCGGGGCAAATGGTTTTTCCAGACAACCCTCCAATCCTGCCTGCTCAGCCTGGCTTTTGATCTCACCTCGATCGCAACTCTGTGACATTATTATGATCGGTATAGTTGGAAGTTTTTTGGTCGCACGCAGAGTATTCGACGCCGCAACGCCATTTACTCCTGGCATCTGCCAATCCATTAGTATCAAATCAAATAATTTTTCGTTTGCTTCAAACATTTTCTCGATTCGCTGAATAGCATCCGCACCGGACACTGCCAGGCTGACATCGTATTGGCTAGACTCAAGTTGTTCGCTCAAGATCCGCCTTGCTGTTGGATTATCATCTACGATTAAAATATGAGATTTTGCATGATCAACGACGGTTTCGCGAACACTCGAATCGGTCGCTGGTAACGCAAAAGATAGTTGAAACGAAAAGCGACTTCCCTGACCCTCAGTGCTCATCACTCCAATCTTGGAACCTCCCATCAAATCAACCAGTAAATGACTCACTGCCAAGCCCAGACCCGTACCCCCATAGTGCCGGGAATGTGACTCATCTGCCTGGGAAAATGCTAGAAATAACCGATCGACCTGTTCCTGAGCAATACCTATCCCAGTATCTATAACGGAAAAACATAAAGTGACACTGTTGGAATTCTGTTCGACGCATTCAATACGAAGTACTATCTCACCCTGTTCTGTAAACTTAACCGCATTTGCAATCAAATTGATTAGTACCTGTCCCAGGCGCAAAGGATCCCCCATCAAATTTTCAGGGACATTATTTGCTATAGAATAAATCAGTTCCAAGCCCTTATCCTGGGCCCTCATCGCCAACATCGAAGATAATTTATCCAATACATCACCCAGACAAAATTCGACACTTTCAATATCCAGCTTGCCCGCTTCAATTTTGGATACATCCAGAATATCATTGATCAGGCCCAACAGCGCTTCGGCTGAACTGTGTATTTTTTCGATATAGTTACGCTGGCGTGTCGTCAAGTCGGTTTTTAGCGCCAAATAGCCCAATCCCAATATGGCATTCATTGGCGTGCGAATTTCATGGCTCATATTGGCAAGAAAACTACTCTTAAATCGATTCGCTTCTTCAGCCGCTTCTTTTGCTTCGGCGAGACTTTCCTCCATTTCGATGCGATCGGTGATATTCACCATGACACCCAGAAATGCGGGCCGTCCCTTAAATCGGATGGGGATAATCGACAACAAACTATCAATCCGGGTGTTGTCATCCATTTTGTATTTCACGGGCAGGCGTGTCACATTGCCCTCTCGGCTGAGAATTTCTAAAAGCCGATCCCGTTCCCCAGGGTCCGCGTAAAATTCTACGGTATTGCGACCCACCAGATTGTCTGCGCTTTTGTATTCCCGAGCCGCCTCGGGATTATGAAGTAATATTTTCCCTGCTGTATCGGCAACCACCACCGAGGCGGGCAAGGCATTGATCAGCAATTTGAATTGTTCCTCGGCTTCTTTCTGGACCGTAATATCTCTAATGGTACCGACCCGTTTAATGGTATTTCCAGATTTATCCCGTTCAGTGACTTTCCCCCCCGCCACAACATGTGCATAACCACGATCTGCCCTGCGAACTCGATAACTCAGTTCGATGCGCTCATCTCGATTCAAAGGATCTCGTTCCTGGGCAGCCAATTTAACTTTTCGCTCTGAACGATCATCCGGATGTATCATCGCAAGCCAGTCATCATTGGTCGTGGGTATTTCTTCCTCTTTATAGCCTAGTTCGAGAAACAGACTGGGAGTAAAGTGTCTTTCGCCGGTAATGCAATTCCATTCCCAAATACTCTGCGCTACCGCGAACATTGCAAGTTCAAATCGACTCTCACTCGCCTGCAGCATTCGGGTGTGACGACGTACCTGAAACAACCACAGTATGGCCAGCGCAAGTAAAACTATGGATACACCGACGACTCGCCAAACCAATGAATAGTCAACATCCACATCGTATTGAATCGCAAGCCATCGTTTACGAATAGCTATTTTTTCCTGTTCAGTAATGGCATCCAGACCCAGTTGAATAATCGGAACCAATTCCGGCCAGTCTTTTCGCACCGCCATAGCAATGTCGTAGCTATAAGGCGAAGGCGCAGCGACTTTCAAATTGGTTAAGCCATTTTTCTTAATCAAATAACTACCGACCGCAAGCCCTCCTACATAGGCATCCGCTTCACCCTGCGAAAGTTTTGTCAGTGCCTGCTTGGTTTCGTCGACCAAAATCAGCTGAATTTTTGGGTAATCGCGTCGCAAATGGTCCTCGGTTACGTAACCTTTTTCTACTATAACCCTCTTGTCTGACAATTCATCAAGGCCACCAATAAATTCGGCTTGATTGCTGGTAAAAACGACCATTGGGTGACTAATATAAGGTTTGGTAAAATTCAGAAATTGCTCTCTGTGTTTGCTATAGGCAACAGCCGGCAGCAAATCAACCTCACCCAATTTCACGCGCGCGATGACTTGCTGCCAGCTTAAATCAGAGACAGGTACCATTTCCAGGCCCAATAACCCCGACAACAAGTGCACATAATCCGAGGATATTCCCTGATACTTCCCCAGATCATTAATGAACTCAATCGGCGGCCACTTGGGATCCACACCAAGACGAACAGCACCGACCTGATTCATCCATCGACGCTGCTTAGGGGTCAGAATGCTTAGGGGTCAGGTCTAGTTTTAATGCAATTTCGCTATCTTCTGTTCTTATCCAGCTTTGTGTAATACTCCGACGTTCCTTGTCAGTAATACTTGCAAGCACCTTATTGAGTATCTCTACAAAGGGCAACCAATGCTGCTCACGATACACTGCAAAGCGTTGCAAAGAGGGGGAAAGACCGGTGCCGCCAGAGATTTTTAGATTGCTAAGCTGCTCTTGCTGGATCAACCAATGGATCACCAGTTGATTTCCCACATATGCATCAGCCTGCTCCCAGGACACTGCTTTGAGCGCATCCAAGGTCGAATCGAAATATATCAGCTTAATTTCAGGATAAGATGAACTGAGTTGTTTGGCAGTTGAAAAATCCGTTTCGATAGCAACAGTCTTTCCGGATAATTCTTTTATTGTTTGATATTGGTATGCATTGCGTCGTGCAACGATCACACGACGGGCTTCGAAAAACGATTTGCTAAAAACAAGATCTTTAGCCCTTTCTTCGTTTTCAACAATGGTAGCACCGACCTTGAGATGGCCCGCACGAACTTTTTCAAGCATCCCCTTGAAAGTAGGCCCGGGATGGATCTTGAACCGTATATTAAGCCGTTCTTCGATCAGACGAATATAGCTGGCCGCAATACCACTATGTCTGCCACTATTGTCGATAAAGTCAATCGGTGGCCAACCACCATCGACACCGATATCAATGACCGGGTGTTGGGTAACCCAGGCAGTTTCATCCGCAGTAAGTTGTAAATCCAGTTGACCAGAATACCGGGGATGTCTCAGTGGATCAGAATAGTCCTCAGAATTTTCTTCAGTGGCGAAGCAAACAAACGCAACGAGAAACAAAAAAACAAAAGCAGCAACGCGTCGACAATGACTTACAATCCATACACAACTACGCCTGGCTATCGAAAAAGCAAAGACATTCCACCACCTAATCCAACTGGAGGCTAAGTATATGTTTTTTTGGATATTGGGCCAAACCCTAACCACCAACAACGCTCCATATTGTTCGTCACATCATTTGCGTATTGGGGATCACCGGCAAAATTTCTTTATTTAAACGGGAACCAGAGTCAGTTCAGCCCGTATACATCAGAATCTCACCTTTATTCAGCTCCAGTGAATCGCCACTCCAGCGCTCATAACTGCCGTTAATACTCTCGTCGCTAACTGACAACCCCATTTTTCGCAAATGAAACAGATAAAACCGGATGAAATCCGGCTGAATGGTTGAGTTATAGGTAAATGTAGGCAAAAGTTCGGTTTTCTGCATAGAGATAATCGACCCACGTTTCATACCTGCACCTGGCCGCATCCCCAATTTCCCCAATACCACAATGGTACCGGCCAGCATATTGGCTCCAGCAAAATCGTAGGCATCCCCACCAATAGCAATCAGTCCTCGGCGCATTCCGTTGCCAACTTCATTTAATGCGTTACCGTGGATAATAATTTCGCCACCCTGGACACCGACTGAACTGCCACGAACCGCACTGCCAACCATATGCCCGGCGTTGCCAGTAATGACAATACGACCACCTGACATCTCCCGACCTACCCAGTCACCTGCATTTCCATCCAGCGAAATTTCTCCCCCAGACATATTGGCCCCCAAATGAGCGCCAACATCGCCGACAATAACCAAGCGACCGGTGGACATGGCATACCCCAACAGCTTTACCCTGGATAAATCACCTTCGATTTCCACCAGGCCGTCTGACGAATCAACTGTTCCAGAGACTGTAAAAAATTCACCCAGCGGTACTTTTCGATTGCCATGATAAATAGACAAAGCAGCCACCTCAGATTCTGACAAACCCTGCAGTTTATCCGGTGAGATCACTTCCGCTTCTAAAGGTACTTCTGGTAATGTGTGTAAGCTAAGTTTCATACTCACCCCTGTACTAATTCGTTTAATCGAATTTTAAACTGACCCAATCCACCGCCGTAGTTTCCGGCCGATATTTGTACAATACCTTCTTGGGCAGCTGCTCTAATCCCCTGCTTCATGGACTCCTTAACCGCGTTCTCGTCCAATCCATCGATAACCACTTCCAAAACACAGGCAACTTCATCCGGTAGACTGGTTTGCGGTGCGCAGCCTCGAAGGCTGGGACAATATTCATCGTTTGTCGAAGCAGGCAGTTCTTTATATTTCGATCCCGGTTTACTGCCACTACGAACCACGCCATCCGGAAACGGCAAAATAACCCCAGGAATGCGCATCGCTTCTGCCGCCGCTTCCGCCGCTTTAAGAGTCACCGCAGGGTTCTTGCCCAAAATCAGTATGTTTCCGCCACCCACTGCAGGCTGAACACCAAATGATTCATCGATTAAAAATTCTCCTTCCATCACAGGAATTCGCCATAGCCGACGATCACCCACCAGTTTGCTCGACTGGTAACCATCACCGAAATAGCGCAGCTTACCGCCGACAACAACCATTTTGTCAGCGTCCAAGCCGTTATAGCATGCGGTCGTTGGACACGTCATAACACACTGACCTATTCGCTCTACAAGGCGTTTGCCCAAACCATCGGCGCTAAATCCAAACAACAATACACTGACACCGGGGCGGCCATCGGGTGTTTCCTCTGGAGAAAGCTGGCATTCTATTCCGGCTTCACACTTACAACCGATCACCGAAGTCGCAAAGCCGGTCACCGCTCGACCAGAGGCCATTGCCCATTTTTCGCTTTCTGCTGTAATTACAAACCGAGCCCCCCACATTTTGAAAGCTTCGGCAAATGTATCGATAATTTCGGTGGATTGAATATACATTATTTATTCGCTACGTTTGTTGATTTTCTTACGTTAACCGACAGTTTAAAGTTTCCGAAGGAACGCTGATATCAGGAAGTTGGAATGATTTGATGCTCTCCCAGAGACCAATCTTCCACGGCATAGTTATCAAACTGAATAGAGTAATAATCCTCAAAAAATGGCCGTATCTTGCCTTCGATATCTTGATCATACTGTGGCGCAACATGAAACATTCGGCCATGCTGATCACCACGGAATTCATGATTATCGATAAAGATCTCGCCACTTTTTATGACATAACGGGCGGCATTAAACATGGCTTCCCGATCATCATTTTCGTCGTAAATTGTAATATCCGCATCCGCCCCGACACCCAAATGACCTTTCTGTGTCAAGCCCAGAAGTTTAGCAGGCCCCGCACGAGTAATAATCGCTATTTCCTGCATTGTCATTTCACGATCAATGTCCATCAAACCGGTTTTCGCCAAAGCTTTTTGATTGACATTTTTGGCCTGCTCCCGACGAAACTCCTTATCCATTAACAGGCGAATGAGCATGGGATAATTCTCAAATGACCCGCCATTCGGATGATCGGTCGATAACACCATTCGCCAGGGATCTTTGGACAGTAAAAATAACTCCAAGCCAACCGCCCATTGTAATGCATGCGTATAGATATGGCCTTGATATGCAAACGGCAAAATCCCGCAACCACTCTCACATTCCGTATCAGCATTAACCCATTTGTCCTTTGTCATGTTCCGCAGCACCCAGGTCAATGGAGCGTCACCGGTCATGATCGTCGCTTTGCCGAACATTACCTGACCAACATCCGCGCTGATATTTGGGTTGTTGTTGACATACTCAGCAATTTCCGCAGCCTTGGAAACAGGTTTGCTGCCCAATTCACCTCCATAGCTATGAAACTGAATGTGGGTAATATGTACGCGTCGTCCCTCCGCAGTACTCATAGTATCCAGTGTGGTTTTATAATTACCACTATGACCCAGATTATTGCAATGGATATGGGCAGGATGCGGCAGTCCCAGGTCATTGCTGGCATCAATCAATGCTTTGATGATCTTACGCGGAGTCAAATCGAAACCACTAATGGTTTCATCTAAATCGGATACATTCGAATTCCTTCGACCCTTCCAGGGTTCGTCACCGCCGGGGTTTACCAATTTTATTGCGTAGGCTTTAGAGGCATTGATCCACCACGAAACAGCCTCGCGAAACTCCTCCATACGGCCTTTTTCAAGCAACTGATTCAGACAAACATTGTTCGCAAGCAATACATAAAATCCCTTGTCTATGACCGGAGTATCGTGAAATTCCTCTATTGTATGGCGAGCACCCAACGGTGGAACAGCTGCTTCCATCGCCGTGGTATACCCCAGTGTTGCGTATCGATAGCCTGTCGTAAATGTCGACGGAACTGTTCCACCCGTACCAGACCGCAATTCTCCTACCCGTAAATGACCATCACGGCGATGATCTTCAGGTTGGAATTTTCTCGCCATATTGACCTTGTGGCCTGCTATGTGACAATGAATATCCACACCGCCCGGCATCACTACCATGCCACCAGCATCTAAAGTCGGACAACCCTCAGGTAGGCTGTCGACAATTTTTCCATCTTTAATACAAATATCCTTAATCTCGCCATCAATATTATTGGCAGGATCATGGACTTTACCATTCTTAATACGAAGCACAGAGACGTCCCTCCGGATTTGTTGTTATTGTTAAACCGCCATTCCAACGGCAGCATCGGTGCTTCTATCGCTGACTTCCTTCAAACCACGCAACTCACAGATGCGATTTTTAATCGCTGTCAGAACCTCTTCGTCACTGGGAAACGGAGATTCAAATGCCGGTCGGGTGACCAATGGCACATTATCCATACGATAAACAGTACCTTTAACGTTAATCCCGTAAGTCGCTGTGGTAAACGCGACTCGGGCCGACGAACTGGTTACCGTCGGCTTAGGATCCAGCGTGATCACCGGGATCGATTGCAAATGCTCAATTGCCCGCTTGGAAAAATTTGATCCGGGGTCACTGGCTATTACACAAAGCGCATCAATCTCACCACGACCCAGAACATCGGCCGTGGTAAATTCTCCTGGATTAAATCGCGGGTAACCTCGATTAAATGTCACACCGAAGGGGTACCCTGTCTGCCATGAAACAACATTATCTGCGCCGGTCACGTTGCCATGGCCCCGAGTCGGATTGGCGACAAAATGGGTAAATTCGTTTAGGTCTGTTGTCAGCGCAAGCAAAGCTCCGGCATTAAAATGCCGCCCTCGCGTCATGGTCAATCCCATACCAAAGAAAAATACGCCATAATTACAGCTCTTCATGCGATCAACCAGATCTTTCAATGTATCCAAAGGTATGCCGACAGTTTCTTCAACTGAAGGATCAAGAGCAACGCCTTTTACCAGGGCTCGTAATGCCCATAACAATTCAAAGTCTTTGCCTGGTTTAACTTTCAAATATATATCCGCGACCGAAGCACTTTGGGTGGTGCGCACATCAACCATCACAATCGTGCGATCATCTTTACCATTCGGTATATGCATCCCTTTAGGTGATACTGCATAGCGTTGGAAATGTCTTGGGTGCGCCTCAGCCGGGTTGCCCCCCCAATACATAACAAAATCTGCGCGATTACGAATTTCGCCCAGACTGGCCGTACTTTCACCGGTACCCTGAAATGCCATTCCGGTCGGACCATGACAAACAGAGGTGGTGGTATCAATATTACCGTTCACATAATCAGCAATCGCAACTGCCTGCTTCTGTGCCTCACAAGTTGTATCACTCAAGCCGTAGATTGCCGGGAACTTGGCGTCAATCATGATTCTCGCCGCTTCATCCACGGCTTCATCCAGAGTCACTTCCTTGCCATCGATCATGGCAAGCGGGTAATCTTCAATGGTGTGTTCGTAAAACCATGCACGCCCTAATACACAGGCATTTTTCGCTTTAGTGATACGTTTCTCATCCAAATCAACCGTTAACTCCATGTCATCACATACGCAGCCACAAAAAGTGCACACCGCATCTTTAACAATTGCTGTATTTTCACTCATTACACTCTATCCTCGTAAAACCAACGACGTTCTTTATCTCTATATGATAACAAAGATCCCGGAGTTACACGTCCGAAATCAACCAGGTCCACCCTCGTCTCGCAAAATATCTTCCAGATGGAAATGATATTTACCCAGGTTTCCCCCATAATTACCTGCACTAATGCGACACAATGCCCGGGAAGAATCCCAATAATTACAAGCTGTAGTAATTCCAACCCGCATCGCTTCTTTGATTGCGTGTTCAGTAAGCCCATCAAGCACAATCTCGACAACAGACCCCACCTCCTTAGATAGCTGCGATTTAACGCTCGCTTTCAAAGTTGGACAATAAGCCTCATTTGTCGATGCCGGCAAAAATTTGTATTTTGAACCCACTTTTGAACCAGAGCCTACAATACCACCGGGAAATGAAGTAATCACGTTGTTTAACTTTTTAATCGCTTCTACTGCACTTTCAGTCGCCGACAGGACATGATGTGCGGTCTTGCCAAGAACCAAAAAATTACCGCCACCAATCGCATTATAGACACCCGTGGTATGCTCGCATATAAACTCACCGTGCATGACCGGAATACGCCAATAGCGACGACCCGCAAAAACTTTCGAGGTTTGATAGCCATCACCAAAATAACGCAGGCTTTTTCCCAGCGATAATTTTTGATCACTCGATGCCCCAGAAAAGCAGGCTGTAGTTGGAGTCGTCATAACTGACTGACCGACACGCATCGGCACCTGTTTCTGTAGATCCTTGATTGACATCGCAAAGATCATCACCGAATACCCCGGACGACCATCTGGTGTTTCAGACGGTTGAAGTTCTTTTTCGATATCCGCTTCACATCCGCAGGCAATCACAGACGAAGCAAAACCGCGTAATGAGTTAGCTGCCCGATAAGCCCACTTCAAATTCATTGCGGTAATAATTATTCGCGTCGCTTTCATCGGAAAAGCTTCCGCAAATGTATTGTCAATTGAAACGCCGTTGATCTTCATAGTCGGTTCTTATTTTTGCAGAACATTAATGGCCTGGCTACGGATTAAATATTTTTTCAGCCTAGGTCACTGACGTTAATTACTTGACACACAATTCAATTGCGTTGCTATAGGAAGTTTTGCCGCAACGCGTAAATAAAACGCTTACTGCAGTAAAAAATTCCTCTGGAAATACTACCCCAAAGGCACCCCTTCATGACTATGAGTCTGGCTATAAAATACCTTTTGATTATATATTTTCCCAAGCAACTGATTTACGGATTTCAACTTTTTTTCTTTACTGGCTAAATCCTGCTGATCCGACGCATCACCCTCATTAATCATCATTATCGTGTCATGATGTTCAGAAAGCGTCCGCAAGCCTTCTTCTATCAGCTCAATATCTTTTGGATTGAAAGAAAAACTATTATTGTATGTATTTGGCATTCGAACAGCCCCCTTATTAAGGCCCACAAGAAACGCACATTCTTAACACTATTTTTCAAAGAATCAAGAAAAAATTACAGAAGTTAGTTTCCGGTTGATCGTTGGGCGGCTATAAGAAGAATAGAACTCGTTGCCAGAGCAAGTGGGTTTAATCGATTTTTGCGATCAATTGTTCATTTCTGAGTATCCTTGAACAAGTTGCATTGAATAACAGGCCAAAATCTACCGCTCTACATCTATCTCGCGAATTCCGTTACGAAAAGAAATCAGGATACTACCTAAATATAAGTCCACAATTTATTTCGAAGTGTCAGGAGCAACAATTTTGCTAATATCCAAGCCTTGAATACTCGATTGACCTTTGATATTTTTAAGTAACGTACCCTCCAGATCTGCTCCGCTCATATTAGCTTCGGTCAATTTAGATTCCGAAAGATCCGCATTTTTCAAATTCGCGCCAGAAAAATTGGCCCCTGCAAGGTCGGCACGAAATAAATTGGTATTTTGTAGATTGGCACCCGAAAGGTTCGCAAACCGCATCATCGCGCGATTCAGATCAGCTCCAGATAAATCAGCACCAGAGAGATTCGCATTTTTCAGACTTACCCGCATTTGCCCCATGGGTTGATTTTTAATGTCCACCCCCCAATTCGCATTTGCAAGATTGGCATTACTTAGATTCGCACCATCAAGGGTGGCGATAATTCGACTCCCACTTAGGTTCGCATTACTTAAGTCAGCTCTACCCATATGTACTCCAAATATGCTGGCATTAACAAGTTTTGCACCGGACAAATTTATGCCCACCATTACGGTCAAATCCAGATTTAATTCCGATAGATTGGCCTGACTGAAATTTGCTTTTTTCAGATTCGCGCCCCATAGATCAGCCTTTCTGAAATCCAGACCTGATAAATCAAGCCCCTGAAGATTCTTTCTTCTCAAATTAGCGGGATTTTCTTTGCTGGCTTTTGCCAGTAGCGCTTCAATCTGTGCTCGATCCAGATCAGCTGCAACCGCAGGAAATACGAAAACAGCATACAAAACCACCACGATTAAAATTCTAATTTTCATCTGTGAATTCATTAGGCAACACCTTCAGTGTAGAATTTACTGGAAACCGTATCATTTGGTGATCAGTCAATGTTGCATGACTGCTATTAATACTGCAACATAATCGCACAATATACGAGCCTAATCGAATCCATTAAGAAATAAACTTACCAGCAGACCGCATTCAAACACTGTAGCCTATAACACCTCAAACTATCAAATAGGCATAATTTTAAAGCCAGACAATCTATGCGACTCTTTACAAAAAGCCCAATAATCGCAACACCTGAAAATGCCCTACCTGGCCGGAAAAAAAAGATTGAAATTTCGACCAATCACTATGTTAATGGCCATGCTTTGATACCACCATTTCCGGATTGTATGCACATGGCACTTGTCGGCCTGGGTTGTTTTTGGGGTGCGGAACGCAAATTCTGGGAAACTAATGGCGTCTATTCAACTGCTGTGGGGTATGCAGGAGGATTTACCCCAAACCCCACATATGAAGAAGTCTGTACTGGCTATACCGGGCATAACGAGGTTGTTCGAATACTCTTCGATCCCGGAATTATTGACTATAAGCGGCTATTGAAACTTTTTTGGGAAGCCCACAATCCAACACAGGGGCTACGACAGGGTAACGATACCGGTACGCAATATCGCTCGGGCATTTATACTTATGATTCAGAACAAAATGCAATCGCTAAAAATTCCCTATCAAAATATCAGGATCAATTGAACAAAGCCGGTTTTCCAAAAATCACCACAGAAATTTTACCCGCCCCTGAATTTTATTATGCCGAAGATTATCACCAACAATACCTGGCAAAAAACCCCGGAGGATATTGTGGTCTTGGCGGCACTGGTGTTCAATGCACGATCACTTCAATTTAAAGGTCTGGTAATTAAATCGTTAATTCCTGCTTTTATTTGCAACAATTCAACCATTTTTTTTCTAAGGGTACGAAATAGATAATTCAGCCTTAGAAAACGATTAGCGGATAAAATAAAAATGGACTGGAGATCGCCGTAAGATCCCACAGTCCATCAAGAGGAGGGGTGTGCATGATGCACAAACTATATTAGGAGGTAAGTAACCTAATGAAGTTTGAACTCATAATATCAAGCATTCGTCAAGCTTTAAATGTGGCAAATTGTCGCACCCGCGTTACTGGTTGATTATTTTTGCTTTTTATCCTGACAGAGCATTTGGCTGGACCACTCAAAACACCAATAAAACTCACTTTTACACCAACCTTTCCGGATTCCGCTGCACTCCATCCAGCAATTTCAGCGTATGCCAGGAATTGTGCCAACCCATGAATTTAGCTCTGAACGTAACTGCTTGCCCCTCTATGGGTGATCTGTTCCGGAAGACGCCGTAAATACATCCTTGCAGGCTTGGATGCGGCTTCCCTGCCGCATACACTTCCTCCACAGATCTCCCATAGAGGGCTGTTTCGATTAGGGGGCAAGTAGTTACCTCTGAACCATGCAAACATAAAAAAAGGCGATGCATTCGCATCGCCCTAAAAGGTTCATAGGCGATCGTAACGCCTATTAAGAGGAAGTAAGTAAAAACTCCGCCAATCCCAGGATGTATGAAAAAGAATTTGCGAAGCTGGATATATCATAGCAACGTTTTCTGACTTCGAAAATGTGACAAATTGTCGCATCCCAGTAGTCTCGGTAACCCATGATAGAATGACACCAACTGGTGCACTGCAAAAAGTATATTGATGACGCACCTGGATATCAAAATTATGCTGGAATCATTTGAAACCAATCACAACCAGGCGACGCGGCAAAACCTGAAATGGTTACTACTACTGCGTGTATTTGTTGTCGCAGGCGAATGCATTATTGTGGTCGCAGCAGTCTATGTAGTCAATTATCCAATCCCCAAGGATCCACTATGGACCCTGATATCACTGTCGGTAATTGTTACTTCGATTACCTGGTACAGACTGCATTTGGATTCCGCTGTATCCGAACAGGAACTCTTTCTTCATCTCATTTTCGACGTAGTATCGATAACAGGCCTGCTTTATTTTACGGGTGGCGGAACCAACCCCATGATCTGGTCTTTTTTATTGCCGCTGATCATTACCGCGACTATCCTGCCACAACTTTATACCTGGCTCATGGTTGGAATCACGTCGGCATTCTATATGTTACTTATCGGCTACCATGTACCCTTACCGAAACTACCCACACCAAAACACACTAATAATATCCCCGTAGATATTTTAAAAATGCAATCAAACTACGACCTAAATCTTCATGTGTTTGCATTATGGTTTGGATATCTTGTAATCGCGGGAGCAGTGGCCTATTTCGTCGTGGAAATGACCAACACTCTGCGTGCCCGGGAACGAAAATTATCTGAAGTCAGAGAAAAAGCATTACGCGACGAACGCGTAGTATCACTGGGAACACTAGCCGCCGGCGCTGCTCACGAGATGGGTACGCCTTTAGGTACCATGGCCATTGTAACCCACGAGTTACAAGCCGAATACAGTGACTCAGATTATCATGATTTGAACGGTAAATTAGCGATTATTCGCGATCAAATAGATCGCTGTAAAGACGCACTTTCGGTACTCTCAGCTTCTGCAGGCGAACTACGCGCAGATTCAGGACGAATCATGGAAGTTGAAATTTATCTGCAGGAAGTCATCAGCCAATGGCAACACCAGCAACCGGACGTTATTCTTGAGTTTTCGACCAAAGGAGACGACAGAACACCGAAAATTCTGGCTGAACGGACACTAAGCCATGCATTAATAAATATTTTAAATAATGCCGGGGATGTGTCTCCACAAAAAATCGAACTGCATGCTTATTGGGTAGAATCAACCTTGAATCTGGAAATTCGTGATTACGGCCCCGGCTTGCAACCCCAAATTGCTGCCAGTTTCGGCGATATACCGCAATCGACCAAGGAACACGGGCTCGGTGTCGGATTATTCTTAGCTAAAGCCACGATAAGCCGACTCGGTGGAACTATAAAGATAGTGAACCTGAAAGATACCGGCACCTCAATTCGAATACAACTTCCTTTGATCCAGACAACAAACGGCGATGAAACATACAACTGACAACCCAGTCGACAATCCCCACCTACTATTGGTAGACGACGACCCCGTCTATTGTTCTGTTTTGAGCCAGGCACTCAAACGCCGTAATTACGATGTAATGATTGCCCACGACCTGGATCAAGGTCTCGACTTAGCGGAAAAAAACACCCCGGAATATGCAGTAATAGACCTTCGAATAGGACATGATTCCGGTTTGGTTCTGGTTAAAAAGCTAAAACAACTCGACGCCAACACTCAAATAGTTATGCTCACAGGATTCGCCAGCATCGCCACAGCAGTTGAAGCCATTAAGCTTGGAGCAACCCACTATTTAACAAAACCCGCAGATGCCGACGAAATCGAAAGCGCGTTGCAGCGCAACCAGGGAGACGCAACAGTCACGGTTAAAGACCACCCCCTTTCGGTAAAACGCCTGGAATGGGAACATCTACAAAAAGTATTGATGGAACACAATGGAAATATTTCGGCTGCCGCAAGAGCGCTGAATATGCACCGCAGGACATTGCAACGAAAACTGGATAAGAAACCGGTGAAAGAGTAACATTTTTTCTGCCGACCCATGATCTAACGAAACACCAAATCCGGGCAAAGCAACCATAGAAATAAAGCTCGCTAATAAGACAAATTAGCTTATATACCTTTCACGTTCAAGAATGCCCGTTTTGAGTGCGTGGATTTTCGTGAAGGGCTAGGCGTAGAATCGCAGGAATAGTCATCTATTTCAAGGTTCTACAACAACGCCCTTCGCGAAAAGATGCGTGCTATAAGTGGGTATTCTTGAACGCGAATGGTATATTATCCTGAACTATTGCCACTGCAACCACACTGGTTTTGGATACCTTAGAGTTCTTCAGAATAAAACTAAAGAGAACTAATATCCATTTCCCGATGTCTTAATACCAATACGATACTATTCTCAGGAGCATTGGTAGCAACAATGTTTCTACAATTACAACACGGTTTTAGTCCATTACAGATCCCCTGCTAATGACTTCAGGAGGCTTGCCCGGGAACAACCAAGTACAGTACACTGCCGACCACCACTCTCTTCAGGCTAGTGCCCAAGCAGTCAATCAGAAATCATTCAGATGAGGGGGAAATGAGGATCCCATGAAAACGAAATCTAATAAATTCAACGCCTTTCTAATCAAATTATTAACAATCGTAACCTTTGTTTCGATAGCTTACCTCGCAAACCTTTTCGTAACTGAATGGTTTGGTGGAGTTAATCCCTTTATAGAATTCAGTTCAACAGGATTTTCCAAAATTGAATCTGAAGATTCCAGACACAGGGCCGGATTAGAAACCGCTTTCAACGCTTGCAAAAACACTCTGAACAATACCAGAGGTTCTTATGAATTCCTCGATGAATCTTACCAGGCATGGGACCTTTCTAACGGTCGTTTTATGATCCAATCGAAAATATACAGAAGTACAGATACCGGCTCATCAATGCCAGCAAAGCTGATATGCAGGATCCTAAAAACAGAGGATGAGAACTTCCTAATCACCAAATGGGAAATTCAGGGCGTTCAGGTCAGCTTGATGTAGCAGTGATGTAAAAATGGAATGGATGTTTTCCGTCAGCGCAAAACATCTAAATATTGAACTGTTTTTTACGAATATCATTAGAATTATGCTTTTCATCAGCAATTCGATTACGTACGAATTTTTCGAATTTGGAGAATTTTGAATGAATAATTCTTAGTTCCACCTTTAACTGCCAATCCATCTGGATTCCACGCAATCTATAAGAGTTAATTACGACTCTTGAGTTGCAACGGCAATAACCACATCTGATAGAGCGATATGCCTAACATTGTCGCAATAGCAATTGCGTAACCCAAACCGCCAATTAAAGTAAGCAATGCAAAGCTCGGGTACCATTTCGTCAACCACCACGACAATACGTCGATCACCAGAAACATGAAGGGTAAAAATATCAGAGTACTCTGTAGCAGTGGAGAAATGCCCACTGCGTGGTTAAAGATATAACCAATAAAAAAAATATGAATGCTATTCCGAATAAATGGATATGGGATACACGTGTTAACGTATCCACCGACTCGCCAGTATCAATTGCTGCCGAAGGTAACACGCCCTCGTAAGTTATAAATGAAGGTAATCCTGGAATGACACTGTGACACTTAACACAGTTGTTTTGAAAGTGCAGGCCGATGTAATCGTCCCATTTTTCTCGAGATGCACCTTGTTGTGCCCACCTGATGATTTCACGTTTTACCTCAATGGATGCTTTGTCTTGCATTGATCCTTTGAGTTTCATTTCCAGTTTGCTGTTACTGCTGTTGCCTCTATAGCTATACACAATATCATCCAGAGAAATACCAAACTTTCCATCTGCCATGCCGTGGGTAAGCATAATCTGCGCGCCAGACATTAAAAGTCCGAGGCCAATAACTAGAATAAATCCTGTAAATAATGTTTTGATCGGCAATCTAAGATTAGGCAACCCGATCTGTTCAATTTGAGTTTGATGCACAAGCATGTCCTATTGGGTTATTTAAAGGAAGTTCTTCATAAATCGCTCGTAGAGAGACCATACTAATTGACCATTAGAGCGCTTCCTGCCCATTACTGAGCAAGAAGCTTTTATGCGAAGCAGAGAATGTAGAAATTTTCAGTACGACAGTCTAAGAGACGGTCAAAGATTCTACTTATATAGGAATATTGGTTCTTTACGGTTGCCCGCTTTTACAAGATAAACTTGTTAATTTTTGACAACTAGTGTCCCTTTCATACCGGGATGGAACCTGCAGGTATAATTTAAGTTCATCTCTGAGCTGACCACAATAGTTTTCGACTCACCTAGGTTTATTATCTCAGTATCCCAACTTCCATTTGAACCAGTCGCTGTGTGAGGAGCAATATCTCGGTTAGTCCATGTGATAGAATCTCCTGATTTAGCAACTATTGATTTTGGTGAGAATTGAAAGTCTACGATCTCGACCCTGTGTTCTTGCGTTTGTGGTTCAGCAGTAAAACTCCGGCAAACCCCATCTATCGCCAATTTTCGTCAAAGGATAAACTGAAGCGGGAGATTTACAACGGAAATTTATCTTTGAAATGAAATGGCAGCAGGGATGGATAATCGCTTGCA
>Ga0114934_10000124_pt1 | contig 44207 bp, 41 predicted proteins | sample 4SBtaG_2_FD_99695 | JGI IMG/M metagenome (GOLD analysis project Ga0114934, IMG submission 99695) | Deep subsurface microbial communities from Kolumbo volcano to uncover new lineages of life (NeLLi) - 4SBTROV10_white metaG | ecosystem: Environmental > Aquatic > Marine > Volcanic ...
CAATTATTTTGTACACTGGAGTTTATTACGTGCTTGACTGAATGATAAGAGCCGTATGAGTCGAGAGGTTCACGTACGGTTCTGTGAGAAGCTTGGGGGGAGGTTCCCCTTGCTTACTCGACCCAGTCCGACCTGATCCGTCTTGCAGCAAAAGCTACTCCACCGATTGAATTAGCCAACCGATAATTTCGGGAAATAGCCAATGGATTGCAGGTTTCTATTGACTATTCTTAGTCTCGACTTTCTTATAGCTGTATTTCTCGAATGCACTCAGCAGACATGTTTTCGTTGTGACTAATTACATCGGTGTCAATTTAGGGTTTGCATTCTGTAATTGTTTACCGAAATGTCGAATGAAACTGTTCAATGGTCTCATCTAAGAAAGATGTCGCCATCAAATAACGTAAAGCATGAACTTGATTTGGGTAATATTATTTATGCTGACGATTATTGTGAATAGGATAATTTATTTGAGTAGCTGGGCCGCTAAGTGGAGGCATCTTTCCCGAGTTTTCGTCAAACACTATTCGGTGGATGGTGTCATATGCAGCTGATTCGATAAAACCAGTCTTACAAGTTCTGATTGTCGTCCAACACCAGTTTTCTGGAATATTTGTTTTACCTGGGATTTTACTGTACTCAGACTGACTTGCTTGATTCGGGCAATCTGTTTGATAGGCAGGCCATTAGCGATACTGATAGCAACCAAAGCTTCAGCTTTAGTCAAGCTATATCGTTTTTGTAAAGCTTCTGGAGAAACCTGGGTTTTTGCAGAAGGATCGCTGAGATAAATGACAGCGGTATTGTTCGGTTCGCTGATCCATTCAGCATCCTTATCATACTCGACTTCTTGATGGGCAGCGATGGTAATTGCCAGAGGGTGCTCGATGTCCGGGTGACGCAATCCCAGAGAATAGGTATCTGTGTTGTTTTCTTGATGTGTCACTTCGTGAATTGCTTTTTGGATCTCATTATTTTGCGCTGGATTAGTGGCATAGATACCCGATTTTGTCAGGTTTATCGCAGGATGATTTTCAACAATCATCAATGCTACCGGATTCGCATAAAGCAGGCATCCGTCCTGGTCGAGCAATATGATACCCAGTGTAATATTGGCGAGGCCCGCAGTGAGAGCCGTACGGTGCATACGTAGGCGGGTAAATTCTTTCTGTATTTTAATCGATCTTTCGAAGTGTGGATGAAGATCCTCTAGTAAGCTCATTTCCTGCTCAGTAAAAGCTTGGGCTTCGTTTCCTCTGTGAAGGCCAATTGCGACTTGCCAATCGGATTCGTTCACTATGTTAAACCCGTGTACATAGCGAATGCCGATTGGCTCAAGCAACATTTTCTGAAAAATGGGTGCATGACCATGACGTTCTATCGGACCCAGGATTTCGTAGGTTTTACCGGTTGGCAGGTCTTTCATCAATCGAAGTCCCGGGTCAAGTTTTCCCAGGCCGTGGTTGTAGGCGAATTTAATCGCTTTGGGAATATTATAGGAATATACCCCGTTGGCTGTTTTAAGCTTTTGATCCTGTATGAATAACGCTGCTGATTTGGCGTTAAGCAATACACAAATCTTTTCCAGTACAACTTCCCAGTGTGCTGTCTTGTATGAGGATTCATAAATATCACCGACAAGATCGAGCACTGTTTTGTATGTCATAGATGGAAACATTAAATGAAAATATAGAATAATTTTTATTTAACCCTGGTTCTGAACTCCTAAGCTCGGAACAACCATGACTCTATTTTGCGTAAATATCGGGTGTGCGTCAAAAATTTGCGCATTCTTAAACAAGAGGGTCGATCCAGACAAAAATACCGATAATTGAAACGTTTATGAATCAGTTCGCTCAAATCTATTCAGAATGTTTGGCGCTTAGGGTTCAGGCTATTGATTGATCGGGATGCGTACAAACTATCGCTATCAGTTTTGTCGAAACGTTTCTGTTGATGAAAGCTTAAATATACCGATTTACATTTCTTGTAGATAACGTCGAACGTAGTTGTATATTCTTTTTCTGTAACTGCTTACCCCTCTATGGATAATCTGTTCCGGAAGACGCCGTAAATACATCCATGTAGGCTTGGATGCGGCTTCCATGCCGCATACACTTCCTCCACAGATCACCCATAGAGGGCTTGTTTCGGTAGGGGGCAAGTAGTTACCTTTTTTTTGCCATTGTATCCCCCAAATGGGGGATGAATCTGATTTTTGGTTCGGATAATCTGTATCTCCCTTAGTATTCAATCTGGATTTGAAAAGCAATCATTGAATTAAAAATTCGAAGAATAAATGTTTTTCATGTTCCATACAATTAGGAGGTAATTATGAGAGAAGGGATAAGTAAAACAAAACCATTATTAATAGTCTTAATATTTATCTTTAGTGGTTGTTCAACGAGTAATGTATATAAAAGTCCAATTACTCAATACCAATCAGCAGTAAATAAAACCATTGTTACTATTCAACCCTATTTTGTTGAATTAAATAGTGTGGAGACGGAATATCAGCTATACAGTGCTTTAAGACTGGATCAAGAATGGGGCACCCAGCATCTAAGTACTGGAATTGATTCTCGTCAAATCGCAATTAGACTTTCTGCATTGCAGCTAATTTCAGAGTATAGGCCAACTCGTGAATTCGGTTGAGAAAATTATTATTGCAATAGGTGGTGCGGTTGCATAGTAAAGGGCAATAGTCGTGAACCAACTGAATAATAGGTTTAAGTAGAATATTAACAAAGCGAAGCAGGGTTAATGCGCCAAACGAAAATTGGCGCATCTATTCGGGTGCTAGTCCTAGTTGAGACTAGGATTAGTACGGTTGCTCTGATCGACTGTTTGTCCAACTGTATCGTGTGTTTGGTCTATAGCCAAATTAAGATCAAGGGAGTAATTATGGAAGATAATAAAAAACTGAAACATTTAAGTTTTGGGAGCAATATAAGGAAATTAATTGTATCGTGTTTTTTGACAGAAACTTCAAATGAAAACTCAATCTGTAACAATTGGTTTCTTGCAGACGAAAGTTATCTTGATTGTTCAGTTATTAATCCGAATAGTTATTTGGAGAATATTTAATGAAATACGATATTCCACAAATAGGTATGACAAGACAGATTTTAAATTCAAACAATGTATTTAACATTAATGAGATTGCAAACGAATATTACCGACAACAACAATTACAGACAGATGTTGGTGAATGGTCATATGATCGTTATCAGCACGATGGCAGTTCAGGAAACTCGGTGGTTTGTTCTCCTGGTAGCAGTGATAGCAAACATTGCTCTATATGGTCTGTTAATCATTATCTTGGTTTAAACAGGCATCCCTATGTGATTAACAAGGTAGTAGAAACGGTTAAAAAATACGGCACGGGAAGCGGGACTTCGGCCATGTCGGGTGGCCATAGTCACCTTCATAAAGATCTTCAGATTCGTTTGGCTGATTTTTTGGATAAAGAGGAGGTGCTGCTTTTCCCAACGGGTTTTACAGCGAATATTGGCGCATTGTCGGCAATATGCCATGGGAGAGAAACGCTGATTTTGTTGGATAAAGATTGCCATGCAAGTATTATCGATGGTTGTAAAGCATCAGGAGCAAAATATTTACCTTTCAAACATAATTCTATAAACGATCTAGAGAAAAAATTAGATACCTATAAATCCAGATACATTAATATTGTTGTTATTATAGAAGGTGTCTATTCGATGGCAGGTGATGTTTCGCCAATAGAGAGAATAGTAAAATTAAAAGAAAAGTTTGAATTTTTGCTCTATGTTGACGAAGCGCATTCTTTTGGATTTTATGGTAAGAATGGTGGGGGGTTATGTAACAAATTTGGTGTTACAAAAAATGTCGATTTCATTATGACGACTTTATCGAAGTCGACGGCGTCCATAGGCGGTTTGATTGCAACATCAAAAGCTTTTTGCAGCCTGCTGCGTTGGTCAACCGCATATATGTTTCAAGCATCAATTCCTCCTGCAGATGTCGCAGCGATAAATGCATGTTTAGATTTATTTGAAAAAGATTCCACTCTTGTAGATCAATTGTGGGACAAAGTCAGATATTTCAGAAAAGAGCTGGAGAAGCTGGGCTTTGATACAGGAAGTGGAGAAAGTCCGATTGTTCCGGCATATATTCGACACTATCCAACGCTGAAAAAAATGGAATATGAGCTTTTTGAACGGAATATTTTTACCTTGGCCATTCCATACCCCGCGGTCAAAGCAACCGAAGTTCGTTTCCGTTTTATTGTAAATAATTCACATTCATTTGGTGATATCAATTATGTGGTCACGGTTCTGCGGGAACTGGGTATAAAGCACGGACTTATCAATAAGGATGAGAGTATTCAAAATTAACAGGTATCAGAGCGGCGCGAATTCAAGCTTAATTAATTGAATATCTTGTACCCTAAATTAAAAACTATTTGAGTGGATACATAATAACGAAGAATATGAAATGAAAAAATCATTTGCACAATTCGTTCCGGGTTATATAGAGCTAATTATTCGATTCCGCTGGATCGTGATTTTAATTACCATCCTGGGTATCGGAGGATCAGGTGCGGGCCTAGGCTATCTCGAATTTTCTACCGATTATCGAGTGTATTTTTCAGATGTAAATCCGGAACTAACTGCTTTTGAGGATTTTCAGGAGACCTATACAAAGAATGACAATATTGTTTTTGTTGTCAAGTCTGGGGGTGCGAAGGTTTTTACTCCTGGAGTGGTCGCTGTAACAGAAAAATTGACTCAGCGTGCATGGTCTATTCCTTACACTATTCGTGTTGATTCGGTGACTAATTTTCAGCATAGCTGGGCTGATGGTGATGATTTGACAGTCGAGGATTTGATTGTCAATGGTTCTGGTCTCACACAAGCTGAACTTGACGTAAAGGAAGCGGTTGCTTTTCAAGAACCGTTTCTTTTCGGCAACCTGATTTCAAAGGACGGTAGAACTACCGGTGTTAATGTTACTTTACAAATACCCCAAATTAACACTAAGGAAACTCCTGAAGCAGTCGCAGTAGCGAGACAAATAATAGACGAAATTAGTGCCAAATATCCGGATGTAACAATAGTCCTCGCGGGTTTCTCTATGTTGAATAACGCTTTTTCTGAGGCCGGTGAAAATGATATCGTAAATCTTATACCCTTGATGTATGGGATATTGCTGCTGAGTATGATTTTAATACTTCGTAGTATAAGCGCGACCTTTTCTATTCTGCTGGTTATTGGATTTTCAAGTATCGCTGCTATGGGTATTGCAGGATATTCGGGGGTGAAGCTTACGCCGGTTTCGATAACAGCGCCCACCATAATCATGACTATAGCGATTGCGGATTCGATACATATTCTTGTTACTATGTTAAATCAGATGCGAACCGGACAGGAAAAAGTTTCTGCGCTTAAAGAAAGTCTTCGAGTAAATTTATTGCCGGTGACTGTTACCTCGCTGACTACTGTAGTTGGGTTTCTCGCCCTAAACTTTTCTGATTCCCCGCCGTTTTGGCATCTTGGCAATATTACTGCCGTCGGAATTGTGACAGCCTGGCTTCTGTCTTTGGTTTTTCTACCGGCAATGCTCACGCTTTTGCCGATTAAAGTAAAGCAGGTACAAACAACCCGGTTTAATTTTACCACCTCAATGGGGCGGCTAGCCGACTTTGTAATTTTCCGCTACAGGTTAATTCTGATTTCTATGAGTATTCTAGCTCTTGTCCTTGTTTCGTTGATCCCTGGTATACAGATCAACGATCAATGGGTTGAATATTTTGACCAACGAATCGAGTTCAGAAACGATGCGGAGTTTGCGATTAAGAATCTTAACGGTCCTTATGGAATAGAGTACTCTTTGCCTGCTGCGGTGCCTGGTGGCATCAGCTCACCAGGATATTTGAAAAATCTTGAGGGTTTTACGGCCTGGTTACGCACCCGCGATGAAGTCACTCACGTTTTTTCTTATTCCGATCTGGTTAAACGGCTGAATAAGAATCTCAATGCGGATGACGAGAAATCTTACCTTATTCCAGAGAGCCAGGAGCTTGCAGCCCAGTATCTACTGCTCTACGAGCTTTCTCTACCTTACGGACTGGATCTTAATGATCGAATTAATATCGATAAATCTGCAACCCGAGTGACTGCAACATTGAAGCATCTGTCAACTTCTGAAGTCAGGGCTTTCTTTGATGTATCTGAGAGTTGGATAGCAAAAAACTTACCCGACTATATGCACAGCAAACCGACTGGTGCGACAGTCATGTTTGCTTATATTTCTGAACGCAATATTGATCAAATGATTAACGGTAATATTTTTGCTTTGATACTTATCGGTTTGATAATGATTTTAATCTTCAGGAGTTTTTGTTTTGGAGTGTTAACATTAATTCCGAATGCAATTCCGATTTTGGCGGCCTTTGGTTTGTGGGCGCTCATTGTCGGCCAGGTAGGTTTGGCCGCAGCAATGGTTACTTCCACAAGCCTGGGTATTGTTGTGGATGATACGGTTCATTTTTTTATCAAATATCTCCGTGCTAGAAGAGAAAAAAAACTGAACAAACCTGATTCGATTCGATACGTTTTTGAAACGGTAGGCCCGGCAATTGTTATTACCTCAATTATACTGGCAACCGGCTTCCTGGTGCTGGCGACATCGACCTTTCTGGTAAATTCCCAAATGGGGCTGTTGACAGCTATTACAATTTTAATCGCACTGCTTGTTGATTTATTGCTTTTGCCATCAATCCTTCTTATTGGGTACAAAAAGCAGGAACAGGGATGAAAATATGAAAAATACATTAGCCTGGAGATTAAGCCAAACGCTTTTAATTGTCTTTCTTAGTCTAATTCATGTCACTTGGGCCGAAGATCTGTCTCTGCAAGAAAAAGGCTTTAACATAGCCGCTCGATCTGATCGAAGCGACCGAGGTTTTGGCGACAGCGTAGTAGAGTTGAAGATGGTGCTTCGTAATGCTAATGGGCTGGAATCGATCAGACTTCTTAGCCTGAAAACCTTGGAAATAGAGAGTGAGGAATTGGGGGATAAAAGCCTGATTATTTTTGATAGTCCTTCTGATATCAAAGGTACAGCTTTGTTATCCTACGCCAAAATTCTTGATCCTGATGATCAATGGTTGTTTCTTCCAGCTCTAAAAAGAGTCAAACGAATCTCATCCGTTAACAAATCTGGACCTTTTGTCGGTAGCGAGTTTGCTTTTGAAGATTTTACATCTTTAGAGTTGAATAAATATCAGTACAAGTATGTTGGCGAAGAAACCTGTGATGAATTTATTTGCGATGTGATTGAGCGTGTACCCCGTTATCGACATTCTGGCTATACCCGGCAGGTGGCGTTCATTGATAAAAGTGTTTACCAGATGAGAAAACTGGAATTCTATGACCGTGGGAACGCTCATCTGAAAAGCCTTAAGTTCAAGGAATATCGACAATACGATAACGGTGTATGGAGGGCTCACTTGCTTTATATGGTCAATCACCTGAAAGGCAAGAGTACCGATTTGATATATTCGAATTATCAATTTTCTACGGGACTAAAGGATAAGGATTTTCAGAAAGGAATTTTGGCTCGATTACGCTAAATGGGATTTCGTTACCATTGTGCTGTAACTTTAGTCTTTACGCTTATTTATCCTATATGGGTCGCTGCATCGGATTTGGATGAATTAGATGTTTCAGGCTTTATTGGAACTGAAACCCGAATATTTTTTGAGGATGCCCAATTTTTTGGCCAGGGAGGGCATGGCGAAGTATCCCTTGTCCTATCTCCGGAATTCAGGTATGCAGCCAATAAGGGCACGCATAAATTTAGTTTTGGTCCTTTTGCAAGAATTGATTCCAGGGATCAGGAACGATCCCATTTCGATATCCGGGAAGCCTACTGGTTGGCTTCATACGAAGATTTTGAAATTCTGCTTGGTTTCAATAGGGTATTTTGGGGCGTTGCGGAATCACGTCATCTGATTAATATTATAAATCAGGTTGATCTTGTGGAAGATATTGACCAGGAGGATTTCCTGGGACAACCAATGATCAATCTTAGAACCTACCAGAATTTTGGTCAAGTCGATCTTTTTGTTCTTCCAGGTTTTAGAGAGCGCACATTTCCGGGAGAAAAAGGGCGGTTTCGCTTCTCTTTACCGATTGATAATAATCCGAAATATACATCGAGCTATGGACAAAAACACATTGATGTCGCACTGAGGTATTCCCATTATTTCGGAAACTGGGATGTCGGTGCCTATTATTTTTATGGAACGGGGCGAGAACCCCGGTTCATCCTCGATCATCAAGGCGATAAATTGCGACCGGTTTATGACATCATCCATCAAGGTGGTGTAGATATGCAATATACTAGAGACGCTTGGTTGTACAAGTTTGAAGGAATAGTTCAGTCAGGCCGTGGACAGACTTTTGCAGCCATGGTGGCTGGTGCAGAATTCACTTTCTATCAGGTATTTGATTCTGCGGATATCGGGATTTTATTAGAGTACCTTTACGACGGTCGTAGTTCTTTCCAGCCACCAACTATTTTTGAGAATGACATTTTTGTTGGTTTTCGGTTGGCTTTAAATGATGCTCATGATACCTCTGTTCTGGCGGCGACAATGTATGACCCATCCAGCGGGGAAATCTTTATCAACATAGAAGCTGAGAGACGCTTAGGTCAAAATTTCGCGATGGAGATACAAGCTCGGTTTTTCACTGGGAGCGATGCATCTGATGCTAATTTTGCTTTTGCTCACGATGACTACATTCGCTTCAATTTAGCCTATTATTTTTGATGTTCAATAGTTTTTATAGGTAATCAAATTTAGGTTTTAGCCTAAATGTGCAAGTTTTTCATGGCCGACTAGGTCGTCAGCGCGGAAGAATGGATAACAAAATTGCCGCCTTGGGTTGCACTGAAATCTCACGAGAATATACGGGAATGACATTAAAATAAGACTGCTCAATATTTTCGTCGGAAAAGGATACGTAGGGTTCCAGCCACGATAAAGAAGCTGCAGGTGATGATGGGTGAGGATAGAGTGTTATTGAGGAAAGTGATAATAATAAACAGTCAATATGGTACTTGACCCTTCTGTTTTGTTTCAAGAATAGATCTGAGACTTTCCCGAACAAGGCTCCTGGCACTTTTGAGCGGGTTGCCAAGTCACGGATCCAGTTTGAAATGTAGACCCGCTCCGCTTCGTTCATAGCCCATTTTATTGACCACAGATTTGACTCAGGTCAAACCAATCTTCCTGCCACAATGAAACAATGAACTCCTGCCTTGTAAGAATTAAGCAAGACGATCCGATTGTAAGCATTTGGGATCACTGGTGCCGATAGAGTCTTATCGATTTAACCATTAAAGGGTTTTTAAAATTTAATATCTCGTACGAGAAAAGATAACACCTATTAGATGTATTCAATGCAGGGCAAGCGAATCGATAGACACCCGGGAAATGGTGCGAATTGAAAGGTGAAAAATGTAAGCACACTCGAAATATTTCGTATTGCAGCACGTTGTTTTGCGCTGATTTTGATGGGCTGAAGTCGTAGGGGATTTACAAGGGTTCGAATATTGTTCTCTTTTTTCTATTTTATCTACAGGAGATAACGATGAAAAATAAATTTGTAAGTTACATGATGCAGTGTTTGATGGGTTGGGCCTTATTAACATCGACTGCATATGCTGAAATACCCATTACGGATGACGCAAAAATTGTCGGTTCGTGGTTGATGGAATCGGCGTCCCAGAAACTGGATGGTCCCACAGTAAGACGAGGTGAGACCTGGACTATTGACGGCGGTACGGTAACAAAGACCGGATTACTACTTGCTCGCAGTGGAACCTATGATGTGCCTCCCATTGATTACCAGATCAAAGATGGAAAATTATTTTTGGCAGTGATTGGTCGGGCAGGGAAATTTGATGAGTTTAGCCTGATTGAGCAGTCGGTTGATAGTATGATTTTGTATGGAACATCGGAGGGGTATCTTCATTTCAAGCGCAAATAGGCTAGTGGATTTGCACGCTGACGGTTAAGTTTGATGCGCAGATTTCTTAGTTTCAGGCTGAATATCCTTTGATTACTGGAAGCAGAAATTTTCTTCCTGGAAAGAGACGGGTGAGGTCTGATTGGTTTTTTGTTGAAAAGGGTGTTTTGATATGAATGATTTAGTTGTTGCCCCGAGCATTTCTCGTGAGGAAATATTTGTCACATTGAAACTCGAGCTGGTTGAACTCCTGTGCCTTGAATCTTCTGACGCCATTAGCGAGGATACGCGTCTTGTGGAAGATTTAGAGATCGATTCGTTGGGAATGGTTGATCTGGTGATGCAGGTTGAAGATTGCTTTGACATTGTATTGCCGACAAACACCGATTTAAGCAAAATCAAGCGAGTTGGAGACGTGCTTGACCTTCTGGATAAGCCCCAATCAACAAAGCTTAGTGCAACTACGATCTAATGAATGGTTCTACAGAGACGAAGTGTTTTTCTCCCAGTTTTCCGTCGCCGGATACGTTGGACAAATTCTATATCAGCGGTCGTAAAATGTGGCCGGATCTGGCGGAACTTAAAAACCTGAAGTTTGACCGATCTCAGGTTGACGATGAAGTCGTTCAATTTATGCGTAGTACAGCGTTGAATGAGTATGGTGTTGCTCACTACATTGGCAGTTATTTAAATAGCTATAAGGACGATTTCAAATTGCGAATGTGGTCAGCTATCTGGGCTGCTGAAGAATATGTTCACTACCTGGTTTTGAGGCGAATGTTGGAAGGCCTAGGCGAATCGCTCACGGATGAAGATTTTACCGGTCTTGAGAAGGGTGAATTCGTTAACAGTTATGCGGACTATTTTGAGAGTATTCTAATCAGTCCTGATGTTGACAGGCGTATGGTTCAACTTATCTTTGGCGTGATTCAGGAGTTTGCAGCTGTAATTGCTTACACTGCTGTCAGTGAAAAATGTAAAATCCCGGAAATGGGAGCGCTGTTTAAACGTATTGCACGAGATGAAACGCGCCATTTTCGTTTTAATCAGCTTGCGCTGGAATCGTTGTGTAAAAATTACAGTGAACGGGAGTGTGCGATGATTTGGCCACAATTTCGTGCGATTTGGGGTAATTTACAAATGCCGCAGGAGCATATCGAATATTTCGCCGAACTTGACATGGGAACGAAGCTTTATACAGGGTTTTGGAGTGGTGAATTGAAATCTCGAATGATCCTTCGGATGACTCAATATTTCAAGAAATTTCGGCAACCGGTTGCTGTGGTGTGACGTGGCTTTGGGAAGAAGGCAGATATATTTCCGTTAGATTGTTTAGAGTGCACGTCAGGGATCGTTAGGGGCACGTAAATGGTCCGTATAGGCGTTGCTGAAACAATCAATGACTCATACCATTTATACCTATAAATGAAATGCTTAAAATGGGTTCTCTTTTTTATCGCGGGTAAAAGTGGAAAAATCGAATTGAGGTATTGCCTGCTGGATTTGGGGCCGATTGTCCATGTTAGCTTTCAGACATCGGGCGCGTGGGATGATGGATCCTACATGCGCTCAGTGTTAATGTGGCCAGGATCATGGACATTCAAGGGTTATTTTGTCTACAGGAGGATTTAGTAATGAAACCTGAGGTTAAACATTTTTTTCACAATCAAACATGGACCTATACCTATGTAGTTTGGGATCCTGTGACGAAAAAGTGTGTAATCGTTGATCCGTGCCTTGATCTCAATTATAAAGCGGGTCGAATCTGCAGTTTTGCAGCCGACGAGGTAATCGCCTATATTGAAAAGGAGGGTTTGTCCGTAGATTGGATCTTCGAGACTCATGCTCATGCGGATCATGTGAGCGCAGCACACCATATTAAAGAGAAAATTGGTGGAAAGGTGGCTATTGGCGAGCACGTTATTACGGTTCAGGAGGTATTTAAGAAATTTTATAATCTTGGCGATGATTTTAAATCTGACGGCTCTCAGTTTGACCACTTATTCAAGGATGGTGAAAAATTTAACATTGGCAACATTGAGGGAAAAATCTTGCATACGCCAGGCCATACACCCGGCTGTATTAGTTATATTTTTGAAGGGTTGGCGTTCGTTGGCGATACGCTTTTCATGCCGGATTCGGGGACGGCTCGATCTGATTTTCCGGGTGGTGATGCTTCTACACTTTACCATTCAATTCAAAAAATCTTTGCACTACCCGGCGATACAACATTGTATATGTGTCACGATTATAAGCCGGACAAACCACATCCGAGGTGGGTGACAACGGTAAACGACGAGAAGAAGAAAAACATATATATTCAAGAAGGGGTTACAGAGGAGATGTTTGTCGCAGTTCGTAACGGTATTGACGCATCGTTGGAGGCTCCTGTTTTGCTATTGCCATCGATCCAAATCAATATTCGCGCAGGAGAATTGCCTCCATCTGAAGACGATGGTGGCCAGTATTTGAAAATCCCGTTAAACAAAATTGGTGTTTCTTGATAGATTAGATAGGAAGTTGCCAGGAAACAGTGAACAGGTATATTTCATTGTTTTATTTTTACATATGGTGCTATTGGAATAACTTCAATCCTGTAGTTTTCATGGCATCCGTTACAATGCAGCAAAGTTTCACTCAATTGTTTCATTGTATGTTGGGGCTCTTTTATTGTGGTTGCGTCATCCGCGATTGAATCAAAATTACTGTGAACTGATTTTCCCAGGTTCATGAAAGTGGCCGGTAACTTTATCTGTTCGTTATTTTCAGGAGCCTGCCGCATTTTTAAACCCAAAGGTGTAGCATGTCGCGCTACCGCGTCCATGTCGTTAATCGATAAGGCCGCCAGAATCGCCTGTGTACCCACTAACAAACTTCGCATTTCTTTAAGTACCAGTGCTTGTTGTTGTTCGGTCAGTTTAATGGTTTGGCGCTGATCGAATTCATTAGCGGATACAGTCATGGCGGTCAACGTCACCAAGGTAATAAATAATATCTTCATGAGATCTTCCTGATAATCCTTCTTCGCTCATTTAGTTTGCTATTTTAATTGCAATACCTTTAACATGATTTTAGCACGCCTTCGGTATTGTTAGTCTATGTTTACGAGTTCGCATAAAAAGTGGGACGAATTTACAGTTTTTTATCCAAACTCTCATAGCCCACTAAGTGCAGACAAACGTTTAGAATCAGTGATTTCAATTTGTTTGCCATCAACGCGCAGCATGCCAGTGTCCTGAAATTGACTGAACATCCGGCTAACCGTCTCTAATGCCAGGCCGAGGTAGTTGGCGATGTCACAACGCCTCATGCTAAGGTAAAAGGCATCTGTAGAATAACCCCGGATACCATTATCTCGGGATATGCTGCTCAAAAAATTGGCAAGTCGTACTGCAGCGCGAGTATTGCCACGTAATCGCATCATCCGTTCTTTGTGATTAATCTCCCGGCTCATACATTCAAGTAAACGGTGATTGAGTTGAGGTGTTTTGTTTGCGAGCTGTTGGAATGCATGATAGGACATCTCACATACGCTGCTAATCTCGAGTGCGGTTGCGGTGCAATCATAGGTTCCGCTGCTGACCGCGTTCAACCCGAGTATGTCACCTGATACGCCAAAACGAGTCACGTTTTCTTCGCCTTCCAGGTTAATGCTGGAGCATTTAATACTACCCGATCGTATAAAATACAAGGATCGGAATTGATCGCCCATCTTGAATAAGGTGTGGCCACATTGCGGAAGATAGCGCACTTTAAGCATTTTTTTGATTTCTTCCTGCGTATCCGCCTGTAGTCCCGTCCATAGACAAGCATTGTGGGTCGGACAATCTTGACAATTTATATTGCTTTTCATCTTCTTTTCTCCATTAACTCAGTCAATTGCTATATTTAGAGTCATGATAAAGATCAGATTGATGAGAAAAAATCCGTACGACCACTTAGGTAGTATTACCTATTGCAGTCAACGGCTATGAGTACAAGATCAGGCAGTGATTTAGCCTCCATCTTTTCCATTATTCGTGCGCGATGTACGTCGACTGTACGGTGACTGATCGCCAGCAAGCGGGCGATTTCTTTGTTAGAAAGTCCTGCTACGACGTGCCGCATGACTTCTTTTTCTCGTGGCGTCAAGCGTGCGAACCGCACATTGACATCATGCATTTGGGCGTGTTTAGCCCTTTTATCCAAATCGAGCTGGATGGCGTTACGGATGCGATCCAGCAACTGCGTTTCGTCGAACGGTTTTTCAATAAAATCAACAGCTCCACCTTTGAATGCACGAGCAGATTGCGGCACATCGCCGTGACCGCTTAGAAAAATGATCGGAATCTCTAATTGTTTTGTTCGTAAAGTGTCTTGAAGTTCCAAACCGCTCATTCCTGGCATGCGGATGTCTAGTACCAGGCAACCGGGCCGTGATGCTTGATTATCATCTAAAAAGGCTTGGGCCGACGCGTAGCATTTCACACTGAGTCCCGATGTTTCCAGAAAAAGTCCCAATGCATCGCGCACGGCGGGGTCATCGTCCACTAAGAAAACAATCGGCTCAACACTCATGGAGAATTCCCCGAATCTGCTGGCAAAGTAAAATGAAATGTTGCGCCCTGGTCAAGCTCAGCCGTCGCCCATAATCGGCCTCCATGGGCTTCGATGATTGATCGGCTGATCGCCAGGCCCATGCCCATACCTTCAGGTTTTGTGGTATAAAAAGCGTCAAAAATTCGTTCTGTTTGATCGGCGTCTAATCCAGGGCCTGTATCTCGCACAGTAATTTGAACTTCCGATGTACCGGTCAAGCCAACGCTAATCGTCAAAACGCGTTTTTCCTGATTGGCCATCGCGTCGATCCCATTGTGCATAAGATTTAACATGACTTGTTCTATTTGCACCTTATCAATCGTTACGCGGGGCAGTCGATGGTCAATTTCTACCTGTAGCGCTACATTTCTGCCACGAGTTTGGGCCTCGCTAAATTGAATGACCTCGTCAATCAATTCATTCAGGTCGACTTTGATTTTACTACCTTCCTGTTTGCGGACAAATTTCCTCAATTGGCGAATAATAAGTCCGGCTTGAGCCGCTGTTTTTGCGATTTGTTCGAGTGCATGAGCGAATTTTTCTGATTTTTCCGTGCCGTCGTGTAGCATCCGTAAACAAGCTTTGGCGTACGCATAGAGAGCCGTCAACGGTTGATTGATTTCGTGTGCCAGCCCCGCTGCCATTTCACCCATCAAAGAAAGACGATCCATGTGGGCTAATTCGGCCTGGTGCTGTTTGCTCTGCTCCTCGGCGCGACGACGCGCAGTAATGTCGATACCGGTGCTGATAATGTTGACAACCCCACCAGCATCATTTGACAGGGCGGTATTGTGCCAAGCAATCAGGCGACGTGACCCAGATTTTGTCAGCCAATGACTTTCGAATTGATTGGGAAAATAATCCACATTCACTTCGCTGTATACCGCTTTTACGGGCTCTATTTCTTCAGTCGGAAGGAAAATATTCCAAAAATATTGTCCTTCGACCTCAGCAAAGCGATATCCGGTTATATTCTCGCAGGCGCTGTTAAAACGTACGATCCGTCCTTGTCGATCCAAAACCATGAGGAGTGCGCTTGAGGTGGCCAGAATCGCGGACACAAAATTGCGCTCATCCCGTAATGCTGCTTCCATCCGTCTGCGTTCGGTGATTTCGCGTAGTACTCCGGCGAAAAACCGTTGTTCGCCAACTTGAAATTCGCTGATGGATAATTCCAAGGGGAAAACCGAGCCGTCTTTGCGTTGTCCGAGTACTTCACGTCCGATGCCGATTATGCGCCGCTCGCCGGTTTGCATATATCGAGCGAGATGATTATCGTGGGCTTCGGCGTCGGGTGTAGGCATTAACATGCATATATTTTCCCCCTGTACTGCTTCAGCGGAGTAGCCAAAAATCGATTCGGCTGCACGATTGAAGAGTTCGATCCGGCCCGTTGAATCAATAGTGATGATGCCATCGACTGCAGTATTGACGATGGCTTCGGTGCGCGCCTCGCTTTGCCTCAGTTGATGTTCAATCTGACTCGGGTCGGGTTTTTCAGGTCCGTTATTTAAATTTTCCGGCAAACGCCACTCCTAGGTCTGTTAGCTTAACTATTTTAATCGATGGAGAGCGTATTCTGCCAATTGTTCGGCGGCGGAGTCGAAGGCCTCTTCAATCATTCTGCAAATGCCGCTGCCCTGATGAGCATAGCTAATCACAAGCATTTTGTCCGGTACTGACAATTCAACTCGGATCCGCGACAGTTTGCCTTGTTTTGAGGCTTGATGTTGGGCTTCTACGAATACATGGCAGCGTGCAATGAAAATAGGAGAGCTCTCCAATGTAGCAACTTTTTCGCGAATATCGGTATCGACTGCAGCGGAATGAGGAAATCCACTAAACGTAATTTGCAAAGGAATAGTCATCTGAACCTTTAATCATTCTAATGTACAAAAGCCTAACCTGAATCAATGGTCTAATTTTTGATGTGGATCAAATTATTTTCCAGTGGTGAAAACTGTTTCGGAAAATATCCGTAGTATCAATTCCGTATTCTTATTCGTACTGAAATGCCGGCGGAGGGTTGGATTATCTCTCTTCAATAATGTAATTAGTTACACTGGATTGGAATAAATAGCCGTTTGATCTGAGTCAAAGTCAAGCTATGGCTCTGCGGTTATCATGCGAGGGAAATAGATCGTATTTTTTATCAACAACAATTGTGAGAAATTTACTTCGGTAAATAGTGTATATGCGAAATTGAATTTCAAGCTTTAATTCAGGAGGTGGCATGAAGGAGCCAAAACAGGTTGTGTCAGAGACCATTGCACGTGAACAACGGTATGCTTTGATCGAAAAAATTACTATGATTTTCCTTATTATTCTGTCGATGGTCGGCGTCAGTATTATGGAGTTTTCTCCATCTGAAGGATATCAGTACTGGGTTGGTATGATTCCGGTCTTTGGGATTGGGGCCATAACAATCAACTTTTCACAAGCCAAACAAAAAGACCGAATCGTTCAGGAAATCTTTGTTGAGCAGGGCCTTTTGTGGTTTGGTGTGCTATTAGCTTTATGTGGAACGCTGATGCTGTTACATGTAAATGCCTTGGATAATAAAAATACCGGATTGGTCATGTTGCTTATTTTGTCGTTGGCAACCTATATCGATGGCCTGCGGATTGGTTGGCGCTTTAGTTTGGTGGGTAATTTTCTGGGTCTGACAGCAGTTTCAATAGCCTATCTGAAACATTTTATGTGGATATTGTTCGGACTTGCGGCAATTACCATCGGATTGGCAGTATTCCGGGGTCGTTTTTCAGCGAAGTTTATTAAGTGATTTTGTAACTGCTCACCCCTCTATGGTTGATCTGTACCGGAAGACGCCTTAAATGCAATCCATGTAAGCTTGGATGCGGCTTCCCTGCCGCATACACTTCCTCCACAGATCACCTATAGAGGGCTGTTTCGGTGGGGGGCGAGTCGTTACGTGAATTTTTTACTATGGCGAAGAAACGCGATTGATTGATATAAATCAATGTCGGGCAATCAATAAGAAAATAAAATTTCCTCAATACTGAAACCTTGAATCTTTTGCAACGAACTGAGCCTTGCAAGCAAAGAATTAGAAAGAAGTTCTTTGTTTTGGTTTGATATTGTAATTTTTGTTTCGGTATAAAAAGTAACGTATCTATTTAGCGGGTTTCGTGGATAGGCTGCAAACTGTTGATTGTTGGGGACGCGTGAATACGTACATATAAGCTCTTCTGCAACAATCCTTTTGCAGAACCCCAAATGATTAACATCTGACACTCTCAGAAATATAGTCGCTGAATAGTTGCAAAGTAACAAAAACTTCTTGTCAAAAAAGGTGAAAATCATGAAGAAAATAATGAAGGTTTTAACTTCACTGATCCTGGTGATCGGTTTATCGGTTGTTTTAGTCGGGTGCGAAGGTGGTACAGGTGGTAGTGCGGGTATGGGTAAAAAATCTGACTTAACTGCTAATTAGTGTCCGCTGAAGGTTTCCATGGCCTCGAACAAGGTACCAACGCTCCATCAATATAATCTTGTTCGAGTGTAGCGATCGGAAATTTGGCTGATTAGACAAGTTTTCAATGAACTGGTTTATTTTTCGGTGGGCTCCAAGAGGCCCATCTGAGAACCAACTGATTGACTGTAGACGACTGATTGACCGAATTATCCGATCATTTTTTTATAGGGAGTGCGAGTGCTCCGTCCCAGATATATTGACGGATATATAGCCAGTAATCGGCCATCTGCGTTGTTGCACCCGCTTTACACGCGCAACGAGTCCAGCGCGCGTGCCTGGCAGCTGACCACTTCTCGACACAATTCACCGCCCCAATACCAGTGTGATGGAGTACTAATAAAGAGGGCTGGACCAATTTCTGTATTGAGAGTTTAAACCTGAACCCGTGACTTTACTACAGCACTCAGAAGGATTTTGGATACAGGCTGCTGCTCTGATCCAGCTCCCCTGTTTGTCGGTAATCTAAAGTAATTGCATCTGGTTTCCTCAGTTCTCCGTTAATAACCGATCCGACTACAATGTTGTGATCGCCGGAATTGGTTTCGCTAACAATTTGGCATTCAAAAAAAGCCATAGCTTCGTCCATAACCGGTGCTTGAGTTTTATGACATCGCCAGGGTATCGATAGCAATTTGTTGTGTGATGCGGGTTGGCCAAAATGTTCGGCCAGGTCAAGCTGGTTGTCACTCAATACATTGATTGAAAACATGCCGTTTGATTGCATAAGATTATAGCTGGAATGTTCCGGGTTGACGCTTAATGCCAACATCAGGGGTTTAAAGGATGTTTGCATGACCCATGCGGCGGTAAACGCGTTATGCGTGTGACCGTCGCTGACGCCGATAACATAAACGCCATGGCTGACTGTACGGAATAATTCAGCCATTTTAAGATAGGGATCAATAGTGGTCATGCGGTTCGGCCACGTCCTTGGAATGTCGAGTTTTCAGTGATGATCCTATCCAGATAAATGTCGTATTTATCCATCGGAATCTGATCAAATATCTGGCTTGCGAAGCCCACTCCAATCAGCATTGTATCCGAAGCTACTGAGCACAGCAGGCGATCATAATATCCACCTCCATTTCCGAGTCGACCGCCCTGTGGGTCGAAGGCGACTCCAGGAACCATGATAAGATCAATCGATTGTGGATCGACTTCTTTACCGGCTTCATTCCAACGATCTTTTGGTGGTTCGAGTATGTTCCACATACCTGGGACAAGTTCATCCAATGATTCCAGATGCCACAGTCCAAGTTTATTGTCTCCCTGTTCGTCTTGAGTGCAATAGGGAATGACAATGCGTTTTTCGCCGCTTAATTGCTGCAAAACAAATTGCGTGGTTTGCACTTCTGTACGGCAATCGAGATACAGCATGATCGTGTCCGCCTGCTGGTAATCCGATAACTCGAAAAAAGTGTCACAGATTTTGTGACTATGAGTTTCTTTTTCGGGTTGTGCCGCACGCGCAGTATAGGCAGCGCGCCGTAGTGCTTGCTTTTTTTTATCTAATTCCTGGGTAGACATGGTTTACAGGAAGCCGATTGTAGCCTGGATGGATTGTAACGGAATCCGGGATTTAGGATGGTAAGTCCTATGGTGGATATTTACGCGGGAACAGCCTCATAGTCTAAGGCATCTATAATCGCATCGCTCATTTCGTTTGTTTTTACTGTTGACCCTGCATTCAGATCCGGAGTGACGTAGGTTCCCTGGTTGATGACTTTTTTAACAGCATTAGTGATCCGAGTAGCTGCATCGGTTTCACCAAGGTGATTCAGCATCATGACGCCTGCCAGTATGACAGCTGTTGGGTTAGCGATGTTTAGTTCAGCAATATCCGGTGCGCTGCCGTGAACAGCTTCGAATAGCGAGGTTTCAAAACCAATATTTGCACCTGGGACGAGGCCCAGTCCGCCGACTAGCCCAGCAGTCAGATCCGATAAAATATCTCCAAACATGTTGGTGGTGACAATCGTGTCGAATTGGTTTGGATCCATCACCATGTGCATGCAGGTTGCATCTATTATACGTTCATCACACTCAATACTGGGGTATTCTTTTGAAATATCTCTGGCGACATCTAAAAACAGGCCTTGACTGAATTTGAGGATATTCGCTTTGTGCGCAATAGTAACTTTTTTGCGGTTATTTTCTGAGGCGTACTCGAATGCATATCTGACTATGCGTTCTGCTCCGCTGCGGGTGACGATGGCAATGCTCTCCGCGGTATTTTTGTTAGGGCCAATATAGTGTTCCAGGCCGGCGTACAGTCCTTCGGTATTTTCCCGAACAACCACAATGTCAATATTCTCGTAACGTGAATTTGCGCCTTTCCAACTGGTTGCCGGTCGTACATTTGCGTATAAATCGAATTCTTGTCGTAGAGCCACATTAATACTTCTAAACCCTTTTCCAAGCTGAGTGGTAAGAGGACCTTTGAATACGACTCGGTTTTTTTCGATGGATTCCAGAGTCTCATCCGGTAAAGGCGTATGGAATGTTTCGTAGGCGGATAAACCCGCAAACTGTTCTTCCCATTCAATCGCTACACCTGTCGCGTCAATAATTTTGACCGCTGCTTCCATTATTGACGGCCCGATACCGTCGCCCTTAATTAATGTGACTTTATACATTACTAATATCCAGTTCCAAAACTTTTTAAGTATGGCATATTAAGGCTGGTATTGTAATTATTCAGTATATATTTTGAGCCATTGATTTTGGTCTTCGGCAACGGAGAAGTTGTAGCAGAGCATGCCGGGTAGTTATTTACGTGTCTCTAACAGTCAACGGTATATACACTAACTACCCGACGCGTTGCATAGATACTTAAGACATTTGAATATCGCTTGGTTTTAAACAGGTAATTGACCCAATTGTGAATTCTAAAATTCCGGCTCAAACTGGGCGAACCATTGTCCACTGCCGTTGGCTGAGAGTGGATCGTAATACAAAGTGTTGAGCTTAAGGTGACCTGATTCCCCGAGCTCTGGTCCAGGCAATAAGGTACGAAAGGCTTCCCCGCCCAACAGTTGATGCGTTATTGTTTGATACATACGTGACAGTTGTCTGTCTCGGAGCATGGTTTCCAGAATCTGCGGTCCGGCGATCAGGTACATGCGCTGGAAACCCAGTTCGCTTAAAGCAGTGACTAAGGGACGACCTTCTACATCTCGATCGCGACCCGCGATAATGACTGTATAACCTTTCTTTTCCCATGCTTTGATCCGAGCCGGATCCGCACATTGACCGGTTGCGATATAACAGCGTTGGTTATGTTGTTTGATAGATGCAGGCATTGGGAAATCCAGGCTTCCGCTGGCGATAACTATTGACGGCTGTGACACTAAACCCTGTTGTATTCGCCACTCGGCGATATCTGCAGTCTCTGGTGTAACTCCTGATTGCAGGATATTGCCCAGTGTGCCATTTGCCAGTGATCGTAGGTAGCCACCATGCGTTATCAAGCAATCTGCCTGGGCGTGAAGTTCCAGGAAAAGGCGAAAATCATCGGCAGTTGTGAGTGTCTTGGGTAAATAAGTTTTTCCAGTATTTTTGTCTTCCAGCGCAATACGTCCATCCAGTGAGGACAAGAAATTTGCATATACGAAAGGTTTCTGCGCAGACCCGAGTTTATGAATGTGATGATTCAGGTACAAACTCCTGAGTGATCTCTCCCGATGAGGTGGAGGGAAAAGTTGATGGATTTTTTTCATTGCTTGATTATTAGTCAATTTGGGTCAATTGAAACATAGGCTTTTCAGTATGATTAGCTGACAAGGTGGTATCGGGAGTTGCTTTCGCCCTTTCTTTTAACTATATTACCCCGACTAAAAATACTAGGGTAATTTGATGGAAAAACAATATATTTTACATATGCTAACGACCGCTAAAAATCTTAGCCCCTTTGATGTAAACATGGCTTTGGATGCGGGTTGGACTTCGGCGATTCCTTATATCAACGTGGAAGAAGACGAAGTCGAAGGTTTGGTTCAGGACGCGGTGTTTTCGCGTGGTCCCAAAGGGGTCGCCAGGACAGGTATCTTTATTGGCGGGCGCGATACTATGCAGGCGATTAACATGTTGAAGACCGCTAAAAGCTCGATGGTTCCTCCATTCGAAGTGCCGGTATTTGCGGATCCCAGCGGGGCATTTACTACGGCTGCTGGTATGGTTGCTGCTGTGGAGCGAGAGTTGGCAAAAACGCACAATACCACATTAGTCGGTAAAAATATTCTTGCTTTGGGAGGAACCGGGCCGGTTGGGCAGGCTGCTGCGGTTATATCGGCGAAAGCAGGCGCGAATGTACGCATTATTGGCCGCCAGTTGGAAAAAGCCCAGCGGATTGCCGATATGTGTAACGCAGAATTCGGAAACAATGAAACCGGCATTACTGGTGGCGCTGATGCGGATAAAGGTGACTTTTTACAGACAACGGACATTGTTTATGCGACCGCTGCGGCGGGAATTGAAGTATTAAACGCGCAACTCATTGAATCTGCTCCGGCGCTGAAGGTGGCAGCAGACGTTAACGCAGTGCCTCCATCCGGAATTGCGGGTCTGAATGCTCACCACGATGGTGAACCGATTCATGGGTCAAAAAGTGGCGCGGTCGGCATTGGTGCATTGGCAATAGGTAATGTGAAATACCAGGCTCAGAATAAATTGTTGAAACGCATGATTGAAGAAGAGAAGCCGGTCTATCTGCATTTTGAACATGCGTTTGATGTTGCGCGTGAATACGTCAGGCCTTGATGTTTTTCGGCGGTTTAACTTAAGCAAACAATCAAGTATAGAGAGAAACCCTAATGGATAAGCGTAGTATTATTCATATGTTCGATCCGTCGCCGCATACCAGCCCTTTTGATATTAATTTTGCGGTTGATGCAGAGTTCGACGTGATAGTGCCCTATAGCAATGTCAAATTGGAACAGATCAACGCTCTGGTTCAGGATGTTATATTTTCGCGCAGTCCTGCGGGCGTGCGAAAAACCGGTATTTTTATCGGCGGTAGAGACATGGGTGTCGCTATGGGTATGCTGGAACAAGCCAGGGAGGCGATGGTACCGCCTTTTCAGGTGTCGGTGTTAGCAGATCCCAGTGGCGCATTTACCACCGCTGCGGCATTGGTCGCGTGTGTCGAACGTGAGCTTAAAACCAGGCATGGCGGCAATCTGAAAGGCAGTCGGGCAATCGTATTCGGTGGTACCGGACCTGTGGGAATTGCCACAGGCGTCATTGCTTCTCTTGAGGGTGCCGAAGTGTCTTTGGTAGATCATCTGACCATCGATACCGCATTGGAAGCGGCAACTGACTATAACAACCTGTGTGGAGCAAATATGCGTGGAACTTATGCGAGTTCTGATGCGGATAAGGCACGTCTGGTATCCAATGCGGATATTGTGTTTTGCTGTGCAAAGGCGGGTATTCAGGTGTTGAATGCATCAGTTCTGGGTGATGCCAAAGAATTAAAGGTCGCCGGTGATGTGAACGCCGTTCCGCCGTTGGGGTTGGAAGGTTTGAAGCGCCACGATTTTGGTCGGGAGCTGGAATATGCGAGTGCTTCGAATGGTGCCGTTGGAATAGGTGCGTTAGCCATTGGTGACGTCAAGTATAAACTACAACATGTGTTGCTTGATGCTTTGGTTGAAGAAAATGAAACACCGTTGTTTATGGATTTTCGGGATGCTTTTAGTAAAGCTAGAGAATTGGTTTAGCGGTATGTGGCGCTACATGGATTAAAAACAATGTGATTTTTATTAATGCTATGTTATCAGTACTCTAGGCGCTAATGCTTGCTTATAAAATGGTCAAACTATCGAGTTTTTTTCTTAAGCTATTGAAAATTTCTGTTTGATCTCCTATGCTGCACGGTTGTGGTTGAACATCGCGGATAATCCACGGACGGGTCTGTAAATTTTTGATAGCGCTGAAAACGTCCATGCAGTCCCCGTGAATTATCTCAGCCATCGTTTCGAAGATTGTGTGTAATCGTTTGAATTATAGCCTTTCAGTACAGGGCTAAACGGTTCGCATTTATCCAGGAAATGATAGCAGCGCTCAACGTAATTTTATCATCGATCTGTGGTAAAGATTTAATCAGTCTTTACCTGGGTTTTAGTTAACTAATCTATTCGGGCTTAGTCATAAAATCCTGTGGGGTTTTAGTTATTAAGTCTGGGTCTATTGAGGGGGAGGGGAAGTTTACAATGAAAATTGGAATACCCAAAGAAGTATATAGTGGCGAGAAACGGGTAGCGACGACGCCCGAAGTTGCGGCAAGGCTGAGTAAGCTGGGCTACGATGTCGCAGTTGAAAAAGGTGCTGGCGAAGCCGCAAATTTTTCCGATGAAGCTTACAAAGAAGCGGGCGTGGAAATAGTCGATGACGCCAAAACATTGTGGAGTACATCAGATATAGTCGCAAAGGTGAGACCACCAGCGACCAAGAAGGATTCAGGCACGGACGAAGTCGCGCTTTTAAAAGACGGCGGGCATTTGATCAGTTTTATCTGGCCAGCCCAAAACGAGGACTTGATGTCTCGTATGGCTGCGAAAAATGTCACCGTATTGGCGATGGACAGTGTTCCGAGAATCTCCAGAGCTCAAAAGCTGGATGCACTCAGTTCTATGGCGAACATTGCCGGATATCGGGCGATTGTAGAGGCATCACAATATTTCGGGCGATTTTTTACCGGGCAGATTACTGCGGCTGGAAAAGTTCCACCTGCGAAAGTAATGGTCATCGGAGCCGGAGTTGCAGGGCTTTCCGCTATTGGTAGTGCAAAAGCAATGGGTGCGATCGTAAGAGCCTTCGATACCCGACCCGAAGTGAAAGAACAAATTGAAAGTATGGATGCGGAATTCCTCGAACTGGAATTCGAAGAAGACGGCAGCGGTGAAGGCGGCTACGCGAAAGTCATGAGTAAGGAATTTATCGAAGCGGAAATGGCGTTGTTCGCTGAACAGGCCAAAGAAGTCGATATTATCGTGACGACTGCTTTGATTCCAGGAAAACCGGCACCAAAATTAATTACCAAAGCCATGGTGGAATCCATGAAAGACGGTAGCGTGGTTGTCGATTTGGCTGCGGAACAGGGCGGTAACTGTGAATTGACCAAACCGGGTAAAGTGACCACGCGCTATGGCGTTACGATTATCGGTTATACCGACCTACCCAGTCGTTTACCAAACCAGTCCAGTCAGTTGTATGGTACCAATATTCGTCATTTGTTGACCGATATGACGCCGGAAAAAGACGGCCAGTTGGTGGTTGATTTTGAAGACGAAGTTGTTCGCGGTACCACTGTTATCAAGGGAGGAGAGATTACCTGGCCGCCACCGGCGCCTAAGTTATCTGCCGCGCCTGCAAAACCTGCAGAACCAACGCCGGTAGTAGCGGAACCCAAAAAACCCTTGCTTCCAGAGTGTGTGACGAAGAACCTGCCTTTGGTTTGTGGCGCTGCACTGTTTTGGCTTATTGGTTCCAGTGCACCTGCATCGTTCCTGTCTCATTTCACAGTTTTCGTCTTGGCCTGCTTTATCGGCTATATGGTGATCTGGAATGTGAGCGCATCCTTGCATACACCTCTCATGAGCGTCACCAACGCGATTAGTAGCATCATTGTGATCGGTGCCTTGATTCAGATATCAGCCCCTGGCTTTTTTATTACATTGCTCGCCGGGCTGGCGATTTTGATTACTGCAATCAATATAACCGGTGGCTTCGCTGTTACATGGCGAATGCTGCAGATGTTCAGAAAAGATTAAGGGGGGTTAAGCCATGTCAGATGGATTAGTAACAGTTTCATATATAGGCGCGACCATACTTTTTATTCTTGCGCTAGGGGGCCTGAGCAATCAGGAATCATCACGTAGAGGTAATCTCTACGGCATGATCGGCATGTCGATTGCTGTGATTGCGACAATCATGAGCGGTATTGTGACCTCATACGTGATCATATTGATTGCGATGGGTGCGGGTGGTGCGATTGGTTATATTTTGGCACAAAAGGTTGAAATGACCCAGATGCCGGAATTGGTCGCTATTCTTCACAGTCTGGTCGGTATGGCCGCTGTATTGGTGGGTTATGCCAACTTTATGGATCCGACTGCTGAATTTTCAGGGGCCGAAAAAACCATTCATGAAGTGGAGATATATATCGGCATTTTGATTGGCGCGATTACATTTTCCGGGTCGGTCGTCGCGTTTGGTAAGTTGAGCGGCAAGATTGGTGGTACACCGGTATTGCTACCTGGACGCCATTGGATGAATTTGGGTCTTTTAATTATCACAATTTGGGTATGTACCTGGTTTATCTCAAGTGCAGAAACCGGTGGTGGCACATTTCCGCTTCTTTTGATGACAGTAATCGCTTTGGCTTTTGGTGTGCACATGGTTATGGCCATTGGCGGCGCAGATATGCCGGTTGTCGTTTCCATGCTCAACAGTTATTCCGGCTGGGCAGCATCGGCGACGGGTTTCATGTTATCAAATGACCTGTTGATCGTGACCGGTGCCCTTGTGGGTAGTAGTGGTGCAATTCTGAGCTTTATTATGTGCCGAGCGATGAATCGTAAGTTTGTTGCGGTTATTGCGGGCGGATTTGGTACCGATTCGGCCTCATCCGGAGGTGGTGAGGCGATGGAAATCACCGGTGAAGTGACTTCTATCGAGGCAGATGAAACCGCAGAATTGCTTGCCAACGCTAAAGAAGTCATGTTTATTCCAGGATATGGAATGGCTGTGGCTCAGGCTCAGCATACCGTGAATGAAATCACCAAAGCTTTACGTGCTAAAAAGGTCAATGTTCGTTTTGGTATTCATCCGGTTGCCGGTCGTATGCCAGGCCATATGAACGTTCTTCTTGCTGAAGCCAAAGTTTCGTATGATCTGGTATTCGAAATGGACGAGATCAACGATGACTTTCCGGATGTAGATGTGACAGTGGTGGTTGGAGCGAATGACATTGTCAATCCTTCAGCGCTGGAAGATCCGAACAGTCCTATTGCTGGTATGCCGGTTCTGGAATGCTGGAAGGGTGGTACCACAATCGTTCTCAAGCGCAGTATGGCATCAGGCTATGCAGGCGTAGGCAATCCTTTGTTCGTCAAAGAAAACACCAGTATGTTGTTTGGTGATGCTAAAGAAACCCTGGAAGCAGTTCTGAAAAAACTGCAGGGTTAATAATAAGTATTGGTTAAAATACAGCACAGGGATGTGCTGTTGTTTGACTGTCTGAGAATAATCCCAATAAATAAAGCAAGCGGGCCTCCTGGTTCTTTAAAACAGATCGACTGCGCCCGTGTTTACACTCGATTGGTCGACAGAAGATTTTTCAATCTCTGAGAAAGATGCACGGCCCGTTTCAATCGCGGCATCAAGCGCTTCGATGCGGGCTTTGAAGCGGTCTTCGTACTGTTTGACGCAACTGTCCTGATGACAAATAATCAGCGATTTTAAATATTGCTGCAGTGTTTTTGAACGCGTCGTGGACTTTTCCAGAAGCTGGCGGACGATATCGTCAAATTGCAGGGAGATCACCCCTTCCTCGATCAGAGTTTGGATGCTTTTGGATAATTCGTTGATCTGTCCGGATTGCTCACCGGCCAATTGGTTAAGACGAAATAATTCATCCTTCATTTCATCGAAGTTTTGTTGCGAGTCATTGGCCGCTAAATTGTCTGACGATTTGGCATCATCCATGGCACTGTCTACGTTTGTGATCGATTCATCAATGCCAACCAGTAATCCGCGAATTTGTTCGCTGAAGCTGCTGGTTCTTTTTGCTAAATTGCGCACTTCATCTGCAACAACCGCAAATCCGCGTCCGGCTTCTCCTGCTCGGGCTGCTTCGATTGCCGCATTCAACGCGAGTAAGTCAGTTTGTGATGTGATCTGATTGACGTCATCCAGTAGTTTGGTTACTGCATTAACATGTTCACGCATGGCGTTGAAGTTTTCGGAAATCTGGTCTCTGGATTGGTCGTTTTCGTTTGCTGTGGTGATAAATTCCGCAATAACCGACCGGGTTTTCTGCACAAATGAATTAAGCCCTGCGGATTGTTCCGAGAATTCATTTCCTTGCGAGACAGCCACCAGTTGAGCGACCAATTGGCGTAACATCTTTTGTTGATTGGATGAATCTTCTTCCAGTCCGAATAAGCTATTTGATAATCTTGAGGTTGCGCTGTCGACAACTTCACGGATTTGATCCAGGGTTAAATTGAATGTTTGAAACTGTTCATTGGTATCGTTTAAGGCCGAGTCCATGAGTTTGTCATAGCGGCCTAACATTACAGATAATTTTTTCTTGTCCTGGTGTTGTTGTTTTTCTTGCCTGGCTTTTTCTGTTCGCGCTTGAAAAATTACCCATATTAATAAGGAAATGGCGACAAACTGAAGGCAAGCAATTAAACCTGGAATAACTGGGAAAAATCCCAAAGCCAAAGCAACTATTTCGAATCCAATCGATATTTTTATTAAGAAATTCATGTTTATTGCGGCATAGCTGGACAGGGAACAAAGATGTATTTTATTCCTTGATTCTAGATTAGAAATTCGAATAGACAATGAAAAACAGGAGTTTTTGTAAAATTTCCTGCCTTAATATAGGTATTGTGGATTTACGCTAGAAGAGTTTTGGTTTTATGGTCTAGAATTGGATTGTCTTTTAAAAGAAAGTATGGCGAATTTAATTGGAAACTCTTGTTGACACCGCATCGGCGACGATAGATAAAAACCTGCGAGTGGAGAAGGCAATTCAACAGAATCGGGTTCTGGTGGTGGAAGACAGTAAATCCTTATTGGTTTTATTGTGTGCTTATGTCCATAATTATGAAGATCTTGAGGCGCTTCCTGCCAGCAGTATGAGCGAGGCGAAAGATCAGATCGAAAAGTATTCTGATCAAATATATTGTGCGATTTCCGATCTGAATCTGCCTGATTCTCCGAACGGTGAAATCGTGGATTTGATCCAACAGTATGATATCCCAGTCATTGTACTAACCGGGTCAATGGATGCGACCTTGCGTGACAGCATGCTTGAAAAATCGGTGCTGGATTATGTTGTGAAGAGTCAGGCTTCGGAATTGGAGTATGTGGCCAGCCTGGTCAATCGCTTGTACAAAAACAAGTCGACTAAAGTATTGGTTGTTGACGATTCACCGAGCTATAGGGCGTACCTAAAAGCTTTGTTAGATCGATATTGTTATGAAACTTTGACTGCAGAAAATGGCCGCAAAGGTTTGCAGGTATTGGCAGAAAACCCCGATATTAGTCTGATTATCAGCGATCTGAATATGCCTGAGATGGACGGCTCGCAAATGATTGTTGCCATTCGTCAGGATTATCAACGTGAAGATCTTTCAATTATCGGGTTGTCTGATACCTCCAAAAAGGGCATTTCGGCCATGCTGCTGAAAGCGGGTGCGAACGATTTTGTGGCTAAAGGCTTCGAAATCGAAGAGTTTTATTGTCGAGTCATGCAGAACATCGATATGATCCGCTATGTTCGCCAGATCCGGGATACCGCAACACGTGATTTTCTGACTAAAATCCATAATCGTAATTATTTATTTGATGTCGGTGCAGCGCTGTACGAGAACGCCCGTCGCGGCAATATAAAAATTGCTGCTGCTCTGATTGATGCCGATCATTTCAAAAATATCAATGATACTCATGGCCACCATGTTGGTGATGAAGCCCTGAAAGCCATAGCTAGTTGTCTTGTGGAAACACTGCGTACCTCAGATGTAGTTGCCCGTTTTGGTGGCGAAGAGTTTGTGTGTATGGTGATTGTTGATCAGGAAAGTGATGCCAGGGAGGTGTTTGAACGAGTCCGACAGGCCATTGAATTGATTGAGCTTAAGGTGGACAATCAAATAGTACCGCTTCGAGTGAGTATAGGGGTATCTTTGCAGTTGGGTGATTCACTCGATCTGATGTTGCAACAAGCCGATGAAGCCGTCTATAAGGCCAAGGAGGCTGGGCGTAATTGTGTGGTTTGTTTGTAGTTGAGATTTCCTGCCGCCTGTTTATTAGCTTTTCCTTCTCTGCAAACTACGATCTAAAAGCAAAAATCCACCTGCTAACGAGATCAATAGAGTAAATATCCCATAGACTATTGAAATAGAAACAATGCTTTCAGCGCTTAAGCCTGTGGGCGCTAAGAATATCAATGCTGTAGTTTCCCGAGTACCCCAGTCTGCGACAGTGATGGGCAATAAAGTGATTGCGCCGAAAACCAATGGCAATAAGATAATGAATAGAAGGGTGTTTTCCAGGTAGCCGAAACCTTGGGCGGCCATACAAAAATTAATCACCAATAAAAATTGAATTAATAGAGAAAGGCAGTAATGTCCGGGTGATTTGAGTACGCGCTGAATCTGCATAAATATTTTGCTGTCCGCTGGAAACCAGTTTTTATATTTTCGGTAGAGGGGGATCACGATCAACAAAAAAACAAATAGACCGGCATACAATGAGACAAATTTATTGCCTTCAGGTACGATCCCGAGCCAATAGTAAACAGGCAGTAGTAATACGATCATTAGAAAGAGAACGATTTGTCCGGATGCTCTGTCTAACACTTGACTGACGATAATGGTACGGCTGTCTGCGTAGTTGCGCACCAGTTGGTAACGGGTAATCTCGCTTGCGATCATCGTCGGGCCAAATTGTCCGAAAAAAGCCGCCAGCCAGATACTTCGAAGTAAGTGAGAAAAGGGGATGATGATATTCAGTCCTGCTGCAATCCACTGCCATCGCCTGGCGAACAATAATAAGCCTAAAAAATTCATGAGGAGCATAGCCACTGCAATATTGAGATCGAATTGCAGTAGGTTATTGCGGATTTCTGCGGTATTCAGACGAAACAGAATAATGCTCATGAGGCCCGCGGTAAACGCTATGCGTACTTCCAACCGGTTGAAAAAAGTCCTGTACTGGCAGAGGAACACATTCATATTTTAGTGTGGTTTTATGGGTGGCTTAGGGGAATTGTCCACCGAAATAAACGCATCGAAGCAGGCCTGCCATGTCAAAGGTTTTTCGACGGGTGCCTGGCATCTGAATTGGTTCAGCATGACAGAATCTGTGATCATTTTTTTCAGGAGTTGTTTGTATAATCCCCATTCACCAACAGGGACTCGATAGCCGGATGTTTGGTGTTTTATCAGTTTTTGGCAATGGCCGGTCTCTGTTGCGATTGCCGGGATATGTGCTGCAACGGCTTCGGCTAAGGCCATACCAAATGATTCGTAATAGCTTGCGGACATAAACACATCAATGGTTTTCAATAATTCAGCTAATCGTTTAGAGCTTGATGTTTGGTGGAATATGATTCGCTGATCAAGATTTAGTTTTCGAATTTTGGCATTAAATTCTTTGAAGAATGCTGGATCCCTGTTTTGGTCACCGCTAATATGCCAGATCCAGGGATGTTGACGTAATTGGGAAAGTATTTCGAGTAGATGAATATAACCTTTATCGGCTGTTAAACACCCGACGGTTAATAGATTTTTAGTTTGACGGGACGGTTGCGCGGTGCGCTCTGAGAGTAAGAAAATATTGTCTACGCCCGGTTGGGATAAAATTATGGGAGTGGATGGGTAAATTCGGCTCAATACGTTTTTAACACGGCGACCAGTAACGATTAACGAGTCAACACTGTTTATTGCTTTGGTTTCCTGATTTTGCAACATATAGCGGTGTCTATCCGTTAATCTTGGGTTGAGAGAGGGTAGATAATGAAGCAATAGTGCATGATGGGTGGGTGATTCCAAAAGGTGACCTTTTCCCAGTTCGTCCATAAACAGACTATCCCAAACGATGACACCGGGGGTATTATGACTGAGAATGGTTTTAATCTGCTGTGGCAATTGTTCAACAGAAACCGGAATTGAATTTAATGGGTACTGTGATTGTTGTGCGTGTTCAATGATGTGACGGTTGAATACATTGCCGCCGCTGGTGAATGCGTCTAAAGGCGGATGAATAAATAGTATCGACATGCTTGCATCATAAAGCTTTTTGCAGAGTATGGGAGAATCTATTCAGTATGTACGGGATTTTATATACGTGAATCAGTTCCTATGAGTTTTGTTTTAACAACCCAGGATTTTGAAGTGTGAATAACCAAATACCTGCAGTCTTCACCAACGACGGTTAATAGATTCATTTGGGAATGCTATGCCAGAAAACCAACAATCAATATTTGTGCAATGGGCAGAATGGCATGCACTGGTTACTGTCGCTGGACTGACTATGGGGCTGACCCTTTCTGTCGAAGGTGGTTTGTTTGTTTGCGCATCACTTTCCTTTATTTTTTTTGTTTTCCATAGTCGAGGTCAGTGGACTTCAAAGCAAAGATTTGGGTGGGCGAATACCATAACATCAGTGCGAATTATGGGAATCTTATATTTGCTTTTTGAGACTACATTACGGTCACAAACGATATTCGCATTGGCGGTAATATTATTTGCTCTGGATGCTGCCGATGGCTGGCTTGCACGTCGTTACGGATTAGTTTCTGAATTCGGCGAATATTTCGATAAGGAGGCTGATGCCCTTTTTATGTTGGTGTTGTGCCTGCTTTTATATCGGAATCAGGGTGTGGGTTTATGGGTTTTGTTTCCAGGAACACTGCGTTATCTCTTTGTGGTGTTTATGCGATTTGCAAAACCGGTTAAGCAAAAAGAATCGAGAAATCAATGGGGGTGTTGGATTTTCTTTTTAATGATGTCCTCGTTGATTCTTTGTTTTACTCCATATATTGATTTGTTTTTGCCTGTTTTAATAGTTATGACAGTCGTTCTAGTGGGGTCTTTTGCACATTCGATCAAAGATTTGTATGTCCTGGAGAAACTGAAATAAATGGGACCGGAAATTAAAAACGTTAGCGGGCAGGACGATGTTCGATCATTTTTCAATCATGTTGCTCGTGAATATAAAGACCAGCATGGCAGCCCAAAAAAATTACTCGAATATCGGCTTTCTTTAATCTGTAAATTACTGGGTTCATGCAAAAAGAACAGTTTGCTCGAGGTGGGGTGCGGAACCGGGATTCATCTTTTTGAGCTTGCGAGTGATTTCAATCTAGTGTTAGGAACAGATCTTTCGCCGATCATGATCGAAAAGGCGATTCAGCATCGCAAGCATTGTGCGAATAAAGATAAGATAAATCTGGCCGTAGATCCAGCCGAACATCTGTCCACTGTATCCGACAATCAAATCAGTGTTGTCATTTGTATCGGTGCCTTTGAACATATGCTGGATAAGGCGGCGGTATTAAGACAGATATACAGAGTGATGGAGCCTGGTGGGGTATTTGTTTGTCTTACGCCTAATGGGGAGTATGTGTGGTACCGCTGGATTGCCAACTGGCTGGGGTTTAATGTTCGACATCTAAGTACAGATTCCTTTTTAACCGCTGATCAGCTTTTAGATTTAGTGCAATCAGCTGGATATTGCAGGCCGGAAATTGATTATTGGAGTTTTATTCCGAAAGGTGATGTTGGGATTTGTGTTGCGACTTTTCTGGAGGTTTTTGACAAAATTGGAAAAGTTCTGCGGATATCTAGCTTTAGAGGCGGCATCCATTTTAAAGCGGTTAAACCTGTTTCCTAGGAGGCTGTCCGAGAATAGAAGTCGTCGCGAGGAAAAGTGGTTTTGAGGCCATTATTTCGATTAAAAGAGGCGAATATCAGAAATTTTTAATGATATTAATCGGGAAAATGGGCCAAAACCCACTTTTTCGCAGTAGGGATTCTATTTTCGGACAGCCTCCTATGGTTCCTGCCCCGGATTCCGTTACACTCCATCCAGGCTACATTCGGATACCTGTAGCCTGGATGGAGTGTAACGGAATCGGGGAAGGTTCTGCGATATCCTCCTAGCGATTTTTCTGTGCCAATAAATCTATTTGATGGACGATTATTCCCAGGATATTGGCGTCCAGGAGCTGTGCTCTTTGTTGCCTCCATTGTCGTAGTTTGTCCGGCTCGATTTCTAAATTGTGTGAGGCTTCTTTTGCAATCCAATACAGCATAGATTCTATGCAACTCGAGTCCTGATTTCGATATTTACCCAGCAAGGGTGTCATATTCCAATCCGAGCTACCCAGTGCGGCGATGCCGAAGCCATAATCTGTGAGTGCCGAATGCAGCCGACGGCCACTGCGGGTGCCGCCGCTCTGTTGTGTGTTGATTCGCCTGTTTTCCATGCTTTGGTTATAGTGCGTTAAAACTTTGGTTTCGAATGCTCTATCTGGGTATTCAGGAAAAAGACAGGTTTCGCCATCATAATTTAATGAAGTATAGAAGCATCCATTTTTACTCAGACAGTGGTGAATTTGTTGTACAGCTGTGGGCAATGGGACAAGATCCATGACCGCGTGCGCAGTGATGAGGTCGAATTGGGCGGCCGAAAAGGATTCTTTTAGTTCTGTGATCGAGCCTTGACAAAAATCAACCCGAATCATTTTTTCGCGCCGAGTAGCGACTAATGACTCGTCTTGTTGCTCAATGTGGTAGCCGGATTTATTTAGGTGCGTTTTTATAGTTTTAAGGGCTGTGTTCAGTAAGCTTTCATCGATATCGAAACCTGTAATGTGTAAGTTATTGCCGTTAAACCTTTCGATCAGACGGCGTAACATGGCGCCGTTTCCAGTGCCAAGATCCAGCCAGCGAAAAGTTTTATTAATGCTCAATACCGTATCCAGAGCATTCAGCACATCGGTATTCAGGCTTCTGCTATCCAGGCTAAATTTAGCGTTTAAATAGTCTTCAAATTTTGACATGACGAGACTTTGCTTATGCGCGGTACGCAGCCCAATCGGTCTCATTTTCCCAAAGTTTTACAGACAAAGTGTTTTCATGAAGTTTGGCTTTTTCCAGAATTGATTGCCAGATTACTTTGGCGAAGCGCTCCAGACTGGGGTTTATATTGTGAAAAGGCGCCAGGTCGTTTAAGGTTTTCTCCCGAAAATCGCCAATTGTTTCTGACAGTGCATTTTCGAGGTCAACAATATCGATAAGATAACCGTGTTCGTTGAGTTGGCTCGATTCAATCAGAACTTCGACTTTATAATGGTGGCTATGGTTAAAATTCTCATCACCCCAGTCGCCACCGATCAGGTAGTGTTGGGCAATGAAATCGCGGGTAATAGCTAATTGATACATGGATTCAGGACCTCGAGGGTAACGTAGTGTGTACGAAGGGTGGTTGCTCAGGTATCTGTAACAGGAATGTTGTAGCAGAGCTTACAGGGTGGTATTCAGCGTCCTGAATAATCAAACACTTGCATCTTTATATTTCGACATGCTGAGTAGATACGATAAATCTACTGTTTATACCTGAAGATGACCTGTATTGCATTGTCCAACTGTTTGTCATTTGTTGCAAACGCTTTGGAGCACTCTGAAGGCGCAAAGCTATGGCTAATCAGTTGTTCGGGATTCAATCTGCGGATCATATCCCACGCCAGACGAATTCGCCGGTTTTTATCCCAGCGTCCCGAATGCGCCGGGTTTAGCGTGCTGACCTGGCTGGATATGAATTGCAGGCGTCGTTTATGAAAATGGTTGCCCATGTTTATGGCTTTGCTCTGCATACCATACCATGAACCCACAATTATTTTTCCATTGAAGCCTGCTACTTTAACAGCCTGATCAAGAGCTTCCATATTTCCAGATAATTCGAATACCAGGTCGACTCCATCGTGATCAGACTGATTGAACAGTTGTGCTAATAAAGCAGACCACTGTTGCTCGTCCTGTGGGTTTATACCCTGCAAGGCTCCAAAATTCTTTGCCTGGCCAATTCGGTTAATCAAAGGGTCGGCTACGATCAATTTATGCAATGGCAGTAGAGATAGAATTCCGGTGGTTAGTAGCCCAACCACACCAAGACCAAAGACCATCACTGTACTGCCAATCATGGGATTTGCATCCATGATGAAATTTACAGCCGTTTCCATATTCGGTAAAAATAAAGCGGCCTGCGGTCTGATGTCCTCAGGGATGGCCAGGCAATCATCGATAGAAACCAGGGCTTTACTACAGTGTGGATGAAAGGCGAATACTTTTTTCCCCAGCCATACGGGGTCTACATCGGCCCCTGTTTTGACAATAGATCCGACTAACGAATAGCCATAACGAAACGGGTATTCGAAATTTCCGGAGAGGCTTTTTATGGTTTCATCCTGGATTGAGTCGCGGGGCATGTTGCCTTGATAAATCATAGATTCTGTACCGGGACTAATGGCCGAGTACAGCGTATCAATGACAACTTCGTTGGATCGAGGAGTCGCAACTTCATATTCGAATAAGCGAACTGATTGTGGGGCAGTATGGACGACTGCAATGGCCGGCATCAATTTTCCCCAATCTCTCCGTAAACAATAATATCACTCCCCAACTGGTGATATTTACAATCAATAATCGACAGCGATGGAGTATTTTCGTGTTGTTGTAGTGTTTCAACGGCTTTTAAACCGCCAATAAGTTTCGGGGCGATTGTCACGATACAGTAATCGGTCAGTTCATTGCTGAGAAATTGACCGATGATTGAAGCGCCACCTTCCACCATTATGGAACGAAGTCCCAGCTTATTGAGTAATTCCAGTGAGTGTGGAAGGTTGACCCGCTTTCTCGAATCTGCCGCTACACAGATAACTTTTGCTCCCGCTTGTTCTAAGGCTTTTTGCTTCTCTTTTGCGGCATATTCTGTGGTAAGAATTATAGGAGGCCTGGGGCCATCGACCAACAGTTTGGCGTTCAGGGGAAATCGTAGCTGGCTATCCAGGACAATGGGCTGAGGGTCGGGGCCATCATAGAAGCGTACGTTCAATTGCGGATTGTCCGTCAGGATTGTATTGATACCCACCAGTAATGCATCGTGCTCGGATCGAAGCATGTGTGTCATTTGCAGCGATGTGTCGCAACTGAGAGAAATCGAGTCATTTGATCTAAATGCGATACTGCCATCAATGCTTTGCGCATAGCTTACGGTAACAAATGGTTTTTCCGATTCGTATGATTTACTGGAAATGAGTCGGTCTGCCAATGGTTGCAAAAAAGCCATTTCATTTATATAGGGTTTCTGATGCGCCAAAGACAGCATATGAGACATTTTTTCGACTTTGGTTTTCAGGTAATCTGCATTTTCATTATGGTGACCCACTTCGATTGGAATGCGTTCGTCAACCTGTATACCGAGTTGACTCAGTTCATGAATTTTCGTTGGATTATTGGTCATGACCTTGACAGAAGAAACGTCCAGATCTTTGAGAATCAATGCGGCTATCTGGTAACTGCGTTCGTCAGCACGATGGCCGAGGTGAATATTTGCATCCACTGTATCCAGACCTTGATCCTGAAGGTTGTAGGCTTTGAGCTTCTCCAAAAGCCCGATACCACGTCCTTCCTGGCGAAGATAAATCAGAATTCCGCATTTGGATTCTCCAATGCTGCCCATTGCAGCATGTAATTGATCTCGACAATCGCATCGTCTGGAGTTGAGAACATCACCCGTAAAACACTCAGAATGAATTCTGATCGGTACGCTGGATACCTGGGAAACGTCTCCCCTGACCAGTGCGATATGTTCTTTACTATCAATTGAGTTTTGATAGTAATACAAAATAAAATTGCCGAATTCTGTTGGAATGCGGGTTCGAACTAGATTTTTTACTTCAGGGTCTATTGTTTTTATCACTTTATTTCGCGGAAGGTGTTCGCGGTGCAAGCCATCAGTGTTTTTATTCTGCATATACTGCAAGTTATTGATTAACCGTGCTGATTTAAATAAATCGTTTGAGCTTAACTGTACGATCTTTGTAGAAGCCCGAACAATCAATAATTAATATTTCCTGTAAAAATAGGCCAGGTTAGTTAGTAATCAGATTACTATGGAAAGTGCGCTATACGATATCATGGAATTGTGAATCTTTTGGCGAAACTTTGCGAGGCTCTAAATCCGTTATTGTTCTTATAGTCTTTTTCAGGTGGTTTCAGCAATTCTAATTGTGGCTTACAAGGGTACTACTGTAGGTTTTGATCGCGGCACGAAAGCCAATAAAACAGCTTCGATATAGACCTGATCGTTGGTTTTCGCTACTGCTCTACCTAAGCTACGGATGGTTTATTCTTCACAATTAGAATTGCTGAGGTGGTTTAGATCGCGGTGACTACAGGCATTATATAGTGCATAATAAATTTGGTTTTGCCGAATTTCTTCTTTTCTGATCGATGCAATGATTCAGCTTATCAGAAAGATGCAGCATTCAGTAGAAATACGTCATAAGGAGCGAGGATTCAATAATATACGAATCTTGACTTGTCTTATTGTCCGTCTTCTGCGTTGTAGCAACAGTTGCGTAGCCCCGCTATGCGCCTGTTGCTACGCCTTGAAGACAAACAATAATCCTGTGTCAATCTTTCGCATATTATTAAAACCTCGCTCCTAAGGTGTTTTCAGCGTGTATTAGAAGGTGCAACATTTAGATAAACGATGGGAGTGTTTGCAGAGTGCGTGGTTTAGCAAGATTTATTATGGGCGGCCGGGTAAACGCGATATTTATTGCTGGTTTTTTTGGATCCATGTCGCTTTATTTTTTACCACTTGCTATTTTTAGTGGAGCAACACTTGGACTGGTTCAGCTTCGCAAGGGTGAAAGTGAATCAATACAGGTTGCGTTGATTGCCGGACTATTGATAGTAATAACACTGTTGATATCACCTTCACGGCCGGGGTTCCCTTTTCCAGTTGTTTTTGCTCTATGGTTAACCGTTTCTTTCGCTGTCTGGGTTCTCAGAGTCACTATGTCTCAAACTCTTGTATTGCTAAGCGTAGGGCTAATCTGCTCGCTCTTTATCGTGGCGATGCATCTTGCTGTGGGTGATGTGGTCGCCTGGTGGCGAGAATGGTTGATAATCACTCAGCCGCCAGGAGGAGAGGTGAAGATCGACAAATTTGGTGAAGATGAATGGACTCGACTTACGAATGGTCTGATGGCCATGTTTGTAGGGTTTGCCACCATGTTCACGGTTTTATTCGCTCGCTGGATGCAGTCAGTATTGTATAACCCGGGTGGTTTTGCAAATGAATTCATTCGATTAAGATTGCCGCGCCTTTTGTTGTCTCTGCTGGTGTTGGTTTTACTGGCAGCAAGTGCTATCAATCAAGAGGTGATAGCGGAATTTTTTATGGTCGCAATGATGGTCTATTTTTTTCAGGGTGTGGCGGTGATGCATGGGGTGAGTGTTGCTAAGCGTTTACATCAGGGATGGGTAATGGCACCTTATCTGGGACTTTTCTTTTTTCCGATAGTGATCATTCCAGGTTTAGCTTTATTGGGTGCCATCGATACCTTTATAAACTTTCGAAACCTCGAGTGACAGTGGTTTCTACGGGTGGTGAAATATAGATGAATATTGATACTGGAATCCGTTGTCAGCCAGGTAAACTAATAGGTTGCTCACAGATAATGATTAGAATGCAGTCTAACTTTGGTGGCAAGCTATGATTCCAGTCAGGGATACAATTCCTTGTGAAAACACGCCGATAGTCACATGGATATTGATCGCAGTGAATACTGTGCTGTTTTTGCTTCTTAAAACTTTGGAAGATCCCGCTGCAGTACAATTCCTACACTTGTACGGTTTGGTTCCAGCGCGTTATACCGATCCTCAGTGGGCAATGAATTTTGGCTACCCGAGTGAAAATTATTTGCCATTTCTTAGTTGTATGTTCCTGCATGCCGGTTGGGTCCATCTGCTGATGAATATGTGGCTTTTATGGATATTTGCCGACAATATTGAAGATGTAATGGGCAAATGGCGGTTTATTATTTTCTATCTAATATGTGGATTGATAGCGACGCTAACGCATGTTTTATATAACCCGGATTCTCAGGCGCCAACAGTCGGTGCATCGGGGGCAATCGCTGGTGTATTGGGAGCCTATTTCTTTTTGTTTCCCTACGCACGGGTGATTATATGGATTCCAATTTTATTTCTGCCAATTTTTATTCAAGTCCCGGCAATCGCTTTTTTGGGGGTTTGGGTGATCTATCAGTTGTACGAAGTGACAACTGCGATAGTAATTGGTAGAGAATATTTAGAAGTTGGGTGGTGGGGACATTTGGGTGGATTTATTGTAGGTGCTGTGTTGCACAGGTTTTTTTTAAGCCGCGATAGCCAGCGATCCACGACATAAAAAATTCCGCGGTAGCGCCAACTATAGTATAATCCCTGGCTTCCGAAGTTGCTTTAGAGCCGTTTGGCGAAGGCGGGTTTTCGTTCTCTGGTTTGAAAAGCCGGAGGGTTGATGTGACAGAGAGTTTGCGCCAAAAACAGAGATTGTCCGAGGGCGGTTTCTGCAGAACTAAGGAGCGAGGTTTTAATAAAATGCGAAAGATTGACGCAGGATTATTGTTTGTCTTCAAAGGCGTAGCAACAGGCGCATAGCCGGGCTACGCAACTGTTGCTACAACGCAGAAGACGGACAATAAGACCAGTCAGGATTCGTATATTATTGAATCCTCGCTCCTAATGTACTCTCGAATTGTTCCTTAGGGTTAACGGTGTGATGGTTTCGAGTATTGAAGAATACACACTGGATTGTTGGGGTGGTCGTTCAGTTAATAGCTGTACTGAACGCAATTGCGCGATCGAGTTGTTTTAGAATAGTCGCCATGCCACCGAAACGGGTGTGGTTTGCCTGGAATCAGTAGCAAACTGGGAGGGTGTGTCCCTGCTTAATGATCGTTACGGATCCAGGTGCCTGATTTCCAAAACCGCTGGATAACTAACAAAAGTCTTTATTTGTATACGAAAATGAAAGGGTTTGTATTAATATGAAAAGCGTGAATATTGCTGTCGTTCGAGTACTTCAGTTCGTTGTGTTCCTGATCTTTATGTCTGTTGTTATGATGTATTTTGGAACGCTGGTGTTGATTCCACTGAGTTTGGTGGTGCAGGTGGTTAATTTGTTAACAGCGGTGGGTTTGCCTGGGGTGCTTGCTGTGATTGTCGCACTACCTGCGGTGGGTTATTTAGGCAAAATTGTGTACCAGACTCCGCAATTGCTTAGCACACTTCTTGAGATTGGCTTTGAACTGGCGATTATTGGTCAAAGTCGGGTCCAGGATTTTAACGATATTCTTACGGCGGTTAAGGGTTCGGAGTGTGAAGCCAGTTAGGCTAAATAGATTAGAGGTGAATTGCCTGCAGTTTTTTCATGGTGAAAGCGGCTAACAGCGAAATTATTTCGGTAGCCGTTGTGGTAAAGCGTCTCAGAAAACACGATAAACAAATTCAACGGCTACTTTAATAAGTGGTCGTTTTTTTTTGTGTGGAAAAATGTCCCTTGATTAAATTCGACCGGCTTGAGTTGTTGTGGAAATTTTTATACTTCAGATGTAATACAGAATTTTAGGTCTATCTTCTATAGTGAGGCGTACGTGGGTGACGTAGTTGCATTTAAAAAACAGAAAGTAAGTCAACGGCATCGAGGAAAATCTCTTTGCAAGAGTGGTTTTCATAAATGGGTGATTGCCAAAAACCGCCACTTTGATGTTAAACAAGGTAAGTTGCTAACTTTGTTTGAATGCGAACGCTGTGGTAAAGCGCGTACAAAAGCATTGTAAAATCCATTTGTCGGTATACCTATAGAGTTCGTTATGAAAACAAAAATGTCAATTACAACCAGAATCCTGATCGGAATGGGTTTTGGTCTCGTTTTGGGGAGCCTTATCAATCTTTTCGCATCCGATAGCGAATTTATTCAGACTTATTTTGTCGGTGGGTTTTTCCACGTAATTGGCACAATGTTTATCAAGGCATTGAAGATGCTGGTTGTGCCTCTGGTTACTTTTTCACTGATCTGCGGTGTCTGCGGGCTCGGTGATGTCAATGCCTTGGGACGCGTTGGAATTAAGACATTTCTTTTATATATGCTGACTACAGCATTGGCAATTACCCTTGCTTTAAGTGTAGCGATACTTGTTGGGCCGGGTGAGGGTAGTGGTGTGTCTACTGCTGCCATGAGTGATTTCACCCCAAAACCAGCGCCACCTCTTACTGAAATTCTGATTAACCTGGTACCAGGTAACCCCATAGAGGCTTTTGCTGATGGCAATATGCTACAAATTATATTTTTTGTTATATTGTTTTCAATCGCCATTTTGATGACCGGAGAGGCAGGTCAGGGTGTTGCCAAAGCTGCCGAAAAATTAAATGCAATCATGATGGTGGTTGTGACCATTGTGATGGATTTTGCCCCCATTGGTGTGTTTTGTTTAATGGTAAAGACTTTTGCCGATCAAGGGGTCGGATTGATCTTACCGATGATCGGTTATTTTTCCATTGTTGTTGGTTGTTTATTGTTACATGCCTTTGGAACGCTGAGTTTGTTATTGGCGTTTTGGGCGAAATTGAATCCGCTCATGTTTCTAAAAAAAATGCGCTCTGCGCAAATATTTGCGTTTAGTACCGCAAGTTCCAACGCAACCATTCCTGTGACGCTACAATCTGTTGAGCAACGCATCGGTGTGGCTAATTCCACTGCTTCCTTTACGATTCCTTTTGGCGCCACCATTAATATGGATGGTACAGCGATCATGCAGGGAGTTGCGACTGTTTTTATAGCCAATGTTTATCACGTTGATTTGGGATTGACCCAATATCTGACAATTATCGGCATGTCGGTACTCGCGTCAATTGGAACAGCGGGGGTTCCTGGAGTGGGTCTGATTATGCTGGCCATGGTATTTAATCAGGTTGGTTTGCCGGTTGCAGGCATCGGTTTGATTATCGGCGTTGACCGATTATTGGATATGGTGCGCACTGCGGTGAACATCACCGGTGACGCTGCAGTGACCTGCATTGTTGCCAAAGGTGAAGGCGTTCTTGATCGCGATGTCTTTAATGACCCGAACGCGGGTATTTTAACGGATGTTGAATTGCCGCATAAAGTTGTAGATTCCTGATCTCACAGGAAATTAGTCATACCCAGCAAGCCTACATTCGCTTCTCTCTCCATGGCGGTCAGCGAGAGCACAATGCCAACGAAGCTGTGTAAACCGGCAAGTTTTGGTTTGAAGTGTACTCCAAATAAAGTCAGAAAAAGAGGAAAAGGGGTCAAATCTTGACATTAAAAGAGGAAAAGGGGTCAAATCTTGACATTAGCTATTAAATAAATTACTTTTATCAGTCAGAAAAGGGGTCAAATCTTGACCTTAGCTATTAAATAAATTACTTTTATCAGATGGTTAGACCTTTACGCATAGAATATGAAGATGCTTACTATCATGTAATGAATCGTGGTAGAGGCAGGCAATTTATCTTTCATGGAAAGAAGTACTATCAGGCATTTATAGAATGCCTGTTAGCTAGCCATCAACGTTTTGGCTTAGAAATACAAGCCTATTGCCTGATGGGAAATCACTACCACCTACTGATTAAAACCCCACGCGGGAATTTAAGCAGGGCGATGCGACATATCAATGGTGTTTATACTCAACGCTACAACCGACTTAAACAAACAGATGGCTCCTTATTTCGAGGACGATATAAGGCTATACTGATTGAATCGGCCAGTTATTTGACACAAGTCAGCCGGTATATTCATCGTAATCCGGTGGAATTAAATAAACCTCTTGTTGATCATTTAGTGGATTATTGCTGGTCAAGTTATCCCGCTTACCTCAATAAAGCAGTAACCCCGGACTGGCTGATAAAGGACGATGTATTTGGAGAGTTAGGTGTATTACATCCAGTACCTGCCTATCGGCGATTTGTAGAAAGCGGAGTGGATGAAGAAACACAACGGTTTTATGCAAGAAATGTCTGGCCTGCCTACAGAGGGAGTGAAGCTTTCGTAGAAATTGCTTATGCGAATGCTTTGAGTCACAGTAAAGAAATTGCACAGGGCCGGCGCAAACAGCTAATCTCGATAGAGCAGATCGTGGCGAAAGTCTCCGAACATGTTGGATGCAGGAAAACAGAAATTACTCATGCAAAGAGAGGCCGAAGGGGGCCGAATTTAGCAAGATGGATTGCTTTGAAATTAGCACAGGATTTTTCAGGAGAAAATTTAACAACCATTGC